>Ga0315330_10000004_pt1 | contig 128139 bp, 165 predicted proteins | sample M140m34915metaG_FD_203453 | JGI IMG/M metagenome (GOLD analysis project Ga0315330, IMG submission 203453) | Ammonia-oxidizing marine archaeal communities from Monterey Bay, California, United States - M1 40m 34915 | ecosystem: Environmental > Aquatic > Marine > Intertidal zone | place: USA...
TGGAGAGTACAACACATAAAGCATTAATTGTATCCGATTACTCCTTAGATAGAAAGGGTAATTCAGTTGAAAAAGATGCCCAACATTTAGATGTTATTATTACTTATTGTAGAAGTGAAGGACATCAGGTTATGGGTATATTAAATGGTTTTGCAAGACTCGATGTATCGCATACAATTAAAGATATTTATTTTTTAGGTAATTATACAAATTCTATCACCTTTAAACATCACAGTACTAGACCTAGATTTAATGTACATTTGATACCAATATATGGTGCACCATTTACTACGTTTTCTAAATTTAATGGTGATGTGAATATGGATGATGTTGTTGAACCAACAAACATAAAAGAAAGTTTAATATCATTTATTTATTATGGACAAAGACCATTAAGAGATAAGATAGTTACGAAACTTTTTAATAATGATTTACTTCAGAATACTATATATCATTCCCATCATAAACAACCAGGTGAGAATATTATAGAAAAAACAGATTCTAACAAAGAAATTTATCACTTACTACCATTAATAAGTGATTTTCCATATGATGATGGTCACAATGATTATTATCCAAACACAATAGAACTTGCATCAAAAAGTTTATTCTATATAATATCAGAAACTAATGCTGATTTACATGATAGTAAGTTTAATGTTCTAACAGAAAAATCAGCAGTACCATTTTTCTCTAAAACAATACCAGTTTTATTTACTTTAAATAGTTTAGAAACTTTAAAGTATTTACAAGATTTAGGGTTTGATTGTTTTACTGATATTATACCTGAAGAAGTTTATAAAATACCACAAGATGATAGGATAGATGAAGTGTTAAAAATTGTTAAAAACACAAGTTTAGATTTCTATACAAAAAATCAACAAAGATTTGATAAAAATTATGAAATTGCTAATTTATTATCTAAAAATAATCTAAATTATGTATTAGATGGTATAAATAAGATTGTAAAAGACAACAACCTATCAGTTCATAATATAGTATAAACCTAAAAATTCCATATTTATAGTTGTATGAAGATTCCAAACTCATTTTTTAGATTATTAGGAGGATTACTTATCCTCTTTCTTTTTTCAAGTTGTTCATCAACTTTTTACATGGCAAAGAACAACTATAACAACGACCCAATCTATGGTATCGTAGAATCAACTGGTGATACAATCCAAATTGATGTAATCAGTAATGATTTTCAGTTAGATAGAAAGTTCAGATTTGATAACAAATTCAGATGGAACTATTCTATGTATGCTATGAATCAAGATTATATCTGGCATCAAGATTTCTTTTGGAGAAATAGAATGTTCAGAAATGGATATGGATTCTCATCTTGGGATTTCTATTGGAACAGACATGATTTTTGGTGGAACTGGTCGGCAGGTTATCCATTCAACTATGGTTTTAGTTATTGGAACAATTGGGGATGGCACAGAGACCCATTCTATCAAAGACCAGGTTCGAACTATGGAATGTATGGATATAATAATTGGGGTTGGAGAAATAGAATGAACGATTATGCTTGGGAACATAGAGATAGAAGAAATGTTGCTTATGTAAATGGTAGGAGAGGTTCTAACATCGTTGTAACTCCAAATGGAAGTAGTAGAGGTGGAACAAATAATATCATCTCTAATCCTAATATACGAATCAACAGAGGTAGACCAAGCATTCCTGGCACACTAGATAATGAAGATTTAGTAATAAAAGATAAACCAAATCTAATTGATAGATTTGTTAGAAAGATTGAAAACGCATCTGGTATAAGAGTTAGAACAATTGAAAACCCAAACAATATTCCTAACAATAATAACAGAATCAGAAACTATAATAGAGTTGAAAATGGTAATAATAATGTTAATAGAAATAATAACAATAATGTAAGAAATTATAATAGACCACCAGTAAACAATAATCGTCCTTCAAGAAGTTATACCCCACCTTCAAGAAGTTCTTCCCCACCACCATCATCCTCCAATATTAGTAGAGGTTCTTCGAGTGGAGGTGCAGTAATCAGCAGAGGTTCAAGAGGTAATAATATTCAGTAATCTGTTTTTCTTTATACTTATAGTAAAGGAATAACTTATGCCATCAAAATCTAAAGCTCAACAGAAATTTATGGGAGCAGTTTATGCATTAAAAAAGGGTGATGTAAAATCATCTGATGTAACTCCTGCAGTAAGAAAAGTTGCAAAGGATATGAAGAAATCTGATGCCAAGGATTTTGCCTCTACAAAACATAAGGGGTTACCCAAAAAAATCAAACAAGAAATAGCAAAAAGATTAAGAGATGAAGGTAAATTGGCTGGACCAATGGCTGGTAGTTATGCTATACCTTCACAACATAAGAAAAGAAAACATAGTGATAAGAATAATCTAGGTAAAAGACAGAAGGATGGTAATTCTGGTCAACCAGATTTAGATGAAGGAATGTTTTCTACACTAGACCAAATCAGACAAGATTCAAAAAATGTAAGAGATTTTGTAAAGAACGTATTTGCAGATAGAGATTTTAAGAAAATGAAAAATGATAAAGAATTCATTAAGTATCTTAAATCTATATATGAAGGTGTATCCGAAGGTTCTTTTCAGAGAGGTACAAGAACAGTTCCACCAAAACGAGATGGTGGATTAAATCATCATATACTTAATAAATCCAAAGTAAGAAAACATGATGATGACGCAAACTTTAAAAAAAAGTATAGTGGACAAGATGACGTAGATGAAATGAAATTAGATGAAATCGGATTATTTCCTATTCAGAATTATCTACAAGGAATAATCCCATCAAACTTCATTGATACAACAACAAGACAGAAGAAAGAAAGATTAAGGTCTACTCTAAAAGATTTAAAGAGCACTTTAAATTACTTTTGGAAACAACACAAAATACCTTATAGAATTAAATAAGAGAGGATATTATGGCAACATATAATATATTAAATTCAGATAATACAGTTTCCCAATCGAGAGAATTTGCTTCGAATAGTGAAATAGATGAATATATCACTGGTTCAAGGGCAAGGGGAATAAATTGTTTTAAGTATGATATTTATAACGATGATAGAGATATATTTGAATGGTATGGAGATACTGGTGAATACCAAGTAATAAAATATGTATCAGGCGATGAACCTGATAGAGCTGCCCATTTTCCAACATAAAAAGGAGTAATAAATGTCAAAAGAAGAAACAGGTATAAACAAATTTTTATCAAATAACTGGTCAATAGTAGTTGGATTACTAGCTGCTATATTTACGGCTGGAACTTTATTTTCTGAGTTTACGGCTTTAAAAACAGAACTGAGTACAGTACACGAAAGGTTAGATAAAAAAATAAAAGTTATCAATGAACTTGAAGATAGAATTGTAGATATTGAAAAAGAACTACAATATGAAAAAGGATTTTTAGAAGGAAAAGGAAATTGAAAAAGATAAAAGAAATATTTTGGGAATATTGGATAAGACCATGGGGCCCAAATATGGGTTAGTTCCCAATCGATGAATAAAGAACGAATGAAAAGGAGTTACAATGAAAAAGAAAGTTATATCAATACTTTTGGTTAGTGCGTTATTGGTTGGATGTGGTTCAACAAAATCAACAACTGAAAATAATACACAAACCGAGATAAGTGGAGAACATGACCCTATAATGAAACTATTATTATCGAGTTTGATAATATATTCATTAAATTTAGTATTAACAAAATAGAGATTAAAATATGGCACAATTTACGAGAGAACAAATCGAAGAAACGTTAAGAGGTAAAGGTTATAAATACTTCACAAGTGATAAAGGATATGATGTAAACATAGTTGGTATCAGAAACTCAGATACTCATGGTAAAGTAACAAACAGATTTGATGATACTCTTACAATCTCATACAAAGATTTAAATGGTGAATGGATTTATAATGAATACAAGGCAACAACAGACCCTGGTTCACATTGGGAAAAGAACTTGTTGAACAAAGATGGTGTTGCAATCCTAAAACCAGGTCAGTACAGAGGTTCACACAAACTTGGATTACATCAAGGTAAGTATGAAGCACTAAGACAGAAATCACCAGTAAAAGTTTATAGAGATGATAACAAAGATGGTGATTATGATTTGATTGAAGAAAATGTACAAGAAGGTATCTTTGGAATCAATATTCATAAGGCAGGTGGTAGAGTAGATGGTTCAACTCAGATTGATAAATGGTCTGCTGGATGTCAAGTATTTTCAAAAGAATCTGATTTTAATGAGTTTATGGATGTGTGTAGAAAAGCAAGTGGTATATGGGGTAACTCATTTACTTACACTTTGATTGAATCTAAAGACATTTCATAAATTTTTATATATATAATTAATAAAGGTTACAACTCACATTTAAGGAGGAGTAATAAAATGATTGATAAAGAATTAGAGAAAAAAGCTAATCACCCTGCAGATACAAATGGTGATGGTAAAGTATCTGATGAAGAGCATAAAATGTTCTTGGAATTCAAGAGAAAAGAACTTGATGACCAAGATGCTATGAGAGATGCACAAAGAAAAATGGCATGGTTTGCATTATTTGGAATGTTACTATACCCATTTGCTGTTGTAATCGCCTCGGTTACTGGAGTAGAACAAGCTTCTACAATACTTGGTGACATGGCAGCAACATACTTTGTTTCAGTAGCAGCAATAGTTGCGGCTTTCTTCGGTACACAAGCTTATTCGAATAAAAGTTAAAATAAAAATATGATATATTGGTTTACAGGACAACCAGGAGCAGGCAAAACAACTCTTGGTAAAAAGTTACATTCATTTCTTAAAACAGAAAAGCGAAATTGGAGGAGAGATGTTTTCCATTTAGATGGAGATGACCTCCGAGAACTCACAACCAACAAAGATTATTCAGAAGAGGGTAGAATCACAAACATTCGAAACGCTCATATGATTGCACAATACCTACATAATAATGGGTGTGATGTGGTAGTATCTCTTGTTGCACCATATCGTTGGTTAAGAGAGGAGTTTAAAGAAAAGATAGGTGTACATGAATTCCAAGAGTTTTATGTACATACAACTGAAAAGAGAGAACGAGATAGGTATAAATCAAAAGACTACGAACAACCAGAGGTTAATTTTATTGATGTAGATACTACAAAAGATTCACCAGATATATCTTTCTCAAGAATCATAAATAATCTCGGTAAAACTGTTGTAAAATGATACAAGAAATCATCTGTATAGGTTCATCATTTACAGAGGGTGGGGGATTAAATCCAAATAGAGATTCTAAACAATCAAAGTGGTACTCTAAAAAATACAACACTACTGTAACCGATAAAACACATTCTTTTCCAGCAATAATTGAAAATATTACAGGTATACCAACTCGTAACTTGGGTAAATGTGGTACAGGCTTAGAATGGATAATAAGAAATACAGAAGAAATATTAGAAGAAGGAAAACACGGTCAACTATTTGTATTTGATTGTAGTAATTGGGGAAGAGCAGAATTGTGGTCAAATGATTTTGAAAAATATGTTGTTGCAAATTGGGGACATAAAAATGGTGAGAATCCAAAAGATGGTTTCGCAACTCACATAACAGTTGATTATAATAACGAATACGATAATACACCATATCCAAATCCAGATTTTAAGAATATTCAAAGAAAATACGATATTTTTTTAAATCATTTTATGGATGAAGATAAATTGTTAATCAATCTTGAAAGACAGTTCTTAAATTTACTATATAAGTTGGATGCAAAAGGGATACCATTCAGAATATTAGAAAGTGAACCATTTTATTGGGAACAATTATTGAAAGAAAAACTGATAACAGATAATAGAATACAATTGAGAGCAGATAGAGATGGATTTGAAAATTGTTTAGTAACAACTTGGGATTTTTTATCTACTCATCAACTATCTATTAGATGTGATAGTGATGGTTTATTTGATGATGGACATGCAGGTGTTGAAGGACATAAGGTTATTGCTGATTTAATTTTAAAAACAATAAAAGATTATGAAACAATATAGTTTATTTATAGGTAGATGGCAACCTTGGCATGAGGGTCATCAATGGTTGATAGACCAAAGATTACGAGAAGGTAAAAATGTTTGTATTGCAATCAGAGATGTAGAACCAAGTGAAAAACAGCCTTGGACATCACAAGAAGTATTAGAAAACATTGGATATGAATTAAATGATTTGATTCAACAAGGAGTAGTAAAAGTAATAATTATACCTGATATAGAATCAGTAAATTATGGTAGAGGAGTTGGATATGATGTTATAGAACACGAACCTCCAAATCAAATTAAAAAAATATCTGCAACAAACATTCGCTCAGAAATGAGAAGAGATGGAAAATTATAATGGTAAGTAGAAAGAGACACATACTGAAAACAATAAGTTGGAGAATTATAGGTACATTAGATACTATAATTCTTTCATGGTTTATTACAGGCAATTGGAAATGGGGTATTGCCATCGGTGGTGTTGAGTTAATAACAAAAATGGTTCTTTATTATTTTCATGAAAGGGCCTGGTATAAATTTAGTAAATATGGAATTGATAAACCCGTACGTCAGAAATGAGTGGGATGATTTAAAAGAAATCATAGTAGGAACAACAAAGGGTGCACAAGTACCAACAGTAGGAGATAAATGTTTACATAGTATTGATTATGCACATTTATCCGATGAAGAGTTTAAAAATAGACCATCTGGTCCATACCCAAAACAAGTTATGGAAGAGATGGAAGAAGATTTAGAAGGAATAGTAAACACACTTACAGATTTAGGTGTAAAAGTACACCGACCAATCGATAGAGATTTTTCACAACCAATCGTAACAGAAAATTGGACAGTTGATGGATATTATAATTATTGTCCAAGAGATTCCATGTTAGTAATTAATGATAAGGTTATTGCAACACCAATGACACTTAGACATAGAAGTAATGAAGCAGAAACTTGTAAACCTTTATTCAATCCATCATGTTGGGTTGATGCTCCTAAACCCAAATTATTGGATTCGATATATCAAAGAGAGGATTTATCTATCCCCACCTTGTTGGATGAAGAACCCGTTTTTGATGCAGCAAATGTTATTAAACACAATAATGAGTTATTATATTTAGTATCTAATACTGGTAATAAAGCAGGGGCGATTTGGTTACAAGAGTTTTGTGATTCTCAGCCTTGGGGTGATTATCGTGTACATACTGCTGAAAATGTTTATGCATATATTCACATTGATACAACCTTTGTGTTTCTTAGAGAGGATACAGTACTAATAAATCCACATAGAGTTAGTTGGAGAAACCTACCAGAGTTTTTAAGTAGAATGAATATTATATGGGCACCTGAACCATATCCAACACAAGTATTAGAAGAGTGGTGTTCTGCATCGCCATGGTTAGGTATGAATATTTTACCTATCAATGATAAACAAGTTATGGTAGAAGAGAATCAAATACTATTAATGACAGAACTTAAAAAACATAACTTCGAACCTATTCCAGTCAGAATGAGACATGCTAGAACATTTAGTGGAGGACCACATTGTGTTACGCTAGATGTAAGAAGAGGATAGTATATCAAAAAATTTTGATATCCTATACTTATATACAAAGAGTATAGTATGGAAAATAACGAAAATATGGCGTTCCCCAACTTTGACCCAACGAATGATTTATCTCAGGCTGGGAAACAAAGAAGGATGAAAAGAGGATTAGGAGCTAAACCACTTTTAGAATCAGAAATCAAAGAGGCACAAAAGAAGGCTCGTTCGGCTATGGAGGCAGCGAGAGTATTAGGAGTATCTTACAACACTTACAAAAAATATGCTAGAAAGTATGGTATCTTTGAGGATTTAAAAAATCCTGATGGTATTGGTATCAAGAAAGGATATAATCTTAAAAGAGGTAAGTTTGCACTTGAAGAGATTCTTGCAGGTAAATATCCTAACTACCCTGTCTGGAAACTAAAACAAAGATTACTTAATAATGGTTATATGTTAGAGAAGTGTAACTGTTGTGGGTTTGAAGAGAGAAGAGTTACAGACCACAAAGTTCCTCTTGTTTTAGATTTTATAGATGGTGATAGAAAAAATCACAAGTACGAAAATCTTAGGATGTTATGTTTCAACTGTTCATTTCTTATAAATGGTAATCTAACTGGCCCTAAGAAAGAATACGAATACTAAATGATACTTTTTACGAATGGATGTTCTCACACTGCTGGGGTATGTGTTCTACCACCATTAACTTGGCCATGGATGTTAACTCGTAGTTTGATTGATGAAGAATGGAAAACACCAATAAACGAAATTGAAAACAATCCACAAGATTATATAAGTAAAGATGAAAATCAACTGATAGATTATTCAGACCATGGAAAATCTAATGATTTAATTTACTATGAAACTCTACATTTTTTACTCAGTTTACAAAAGAAAGGTTTAAAACCAGATTTTGTTGTAATACAATGGAGTGGGGTGAACCGAAGAGTTCATTCAATACCAGGTGGTAGTGGTGTTAACTATGGATTAATTAATGTAAATCCACACGATAATGCTGAGTTTGGGCCGTGGTTTGAACCATATGCGAGTAAACATACTCTTCAGTTGATGTTACATTTACAGATGTATCTTAAATCAAATGATATTAAATATGCTTTCATACCATACATGGAAGTAGATAAACGAAATAAATTTTTAGTTGAACTAGATTTTTTAGATGAAACTAAATGTACTACTTCACCATTGATTGGTCATCGAAATGAGTTTAGAAGAAAAGGTTTGAGTGGTGATACACATGGTCATCCAAATCTTCTAGCAAACTACTTACTAACTAGTGAGGTAATGGAGATATTAGATTGTGGAGAAGTTAAAGGTTTAAGTTTTTTCACAAATGGTAAAACTTCATTGAAGAATGAAATTATCAAAAGACAATACGAAAGAAAGTTTATAAAAGATAAAATAGATGATATAAACGAGGGAGAAAATGAGGATAGTTACTTTTGGAGTAATGCACTAAAAAAGTACAAAAGTTTAATATGAGTTTTATAATAGGAAATAAATGTGTTGGAGTATGTGATACAGCATGTGTTGAAGTTTGTCCTGTCGATTGTATTAACGGTCCATTAAGTGTTACTGGTAGAGGTGAAGAAGTAGAAAAGATGAGTGAGGAAGAAAAGAAAGGATTACAACTTTATATTGACCCAACTGAATGTATTAATTGTGGAGCATGTGTACCAGAATGTCCAGTTGAAGCAATATACATGGATGAAGAAGAGGCCATTGCAGAGGGTGAAATAGAGGCAGTGCAAAAAAATTATAAATTTTATGGTCAAAAATTTGGATAATTCAAAAAAAAGTTGTATGTTAGCTAGAAATATACATATATATAAATAAATAAACTAAAGTTATGAACAAATTTTTTGAAGTTACGGTATCAATCGTAGTGGCCACACTTAAAAATGGTAAGGATAAAAAGAACAAAGAAATCTACTTAGTAGATGCATTATCAGTAACAGAAGCTGAAGCCAAGGTTGTAAAAGATTTTGAGGATAGTGGAGTTCAGATTGACTACAAAGTTGTAGGTGCAAAAGAAAGTAGAATTATTAGGGTAATTAGCTAATGGGAAAAGAACCTGAAGTAGTAAAAGAAGAGATAAAAGTAAAAGTTGCTAAGAGAGTACCACCAGGAGATAGGTGGTCTCCCTTAGATAACGAAACTGTTATATTAGATTCTCTTACAGATGTTTTAGAATATGTTTACCAAAAACAAGGTGTAACACAATTTTTTATGGATGCTAAGGAAGGGTTCACCTATATTATCCAACAAGAAGAAAAAGTAATAGAACCAGAACCAACAAAAACATGGAGTTTATACGGTGAAGAGTAGAATAAAAACAAAACTGAGAAACATTTTATTTTCATTATTATTAATAATTGGACACACATTTCCTAGTTCAGGAATAATCAAAGAATGTGATAATGATTATGAAGATAGTGATGATATCCAGATGTTTATTTAATAACACTATATTTATAGTAGATACTAACATTAACAAACAAAAAAAACTATGCAAACTGTTTTAATTATTTTAGGTCTCCTTGCAATAGGAGCCGGAGTTTACTTCTTTCTTATCAAGACTGGTAAGATTGAGGACAAAGATGGTGATTTAATTGCCGATGATGTAGAAGAAGTTATCGAAGATGTTAAAGACACTGTTAAGACTGTAAAGAGAAGAGCCAAAAGAGTAAAAGAAGAGCTTGGTGATGTTGCTGATGCAATCAAAGAGGTTGGTAAACAATCTAAAGATGTTGTAAAAGCTGCAAAAGGTGCTACTCGTAAAGGTAGACCATCAAGAAAGAAATCTTCAAGAGCTAAAAAATAAGGAGTAACATTGAGTTTAAAGAAACTTATAACCGAGACAGTGGTCATTGATTCCATGTTCGATATGGAGCAGGAATTATTGAACCTCAAAGAATCTATCTTAGAACAAATGATTGTTGAGGGAGTAGATGACCCTGGCATATTGAAATGTGTTTTCATGGCCGGTGGACCTGGAAGTGGAAAATCGTTCACTGCCATGGAAATCTTCGGTATAGATAAAAGACTCAAAGCATCATTTTCCTCAACTGGTCTTAAATCAGTTAATTCGGATTCGGCATTTGAAAAAGGATTAAAGGATAATGGTATTGACCCAAAAGATTTAGCAAGAATTGAAAAAGAAGAACCAGAGTTGTGGGATAAAATTACTGCAACACCTGGTGGTATCAGAGATAAGGCAAAACAACTAACTGCAAAACAAAAGAAGTTTTACGAAGCAGGTAGATTGGGAATGATTATCGATGGTACTGGTCATGTTTACAGTAAGATTCAGAAGAATAAGAAATACGCTGAATCACTAGGTTACGATACTTACATGGTATTCGTTAATACTTCACTAGAAGTTGCCCAAGAAAGAAATAAACAAAGAGAAAGAGTATTACCAGATGATTTGTTAGAGAAATCTTGGAAAGATGTTCAGAACAATTTAGGTAAATTCCAAAATCTATTTGGTGGTAATTTTAGAATTGTAGATAATACAGTTTATAAACCTATCGCAAGAGAAGTTCAAAAGGCAGTTAATTCTTTTGTAAGAAAGAAAATATATAATCCAATCGGTAAAAAATGGATTGAAACTGCAAGGGCCTTAAAAAAGAATAACCTTATTAAAAAGTAAAAAATGAACCTTGAACAGGTTTACAAACAACATAATACTTTTCTCAAACAAAATCAAGAAAACGTAACAGAGATAATGGTACGAAGTGATGGTGATAATAAATTTACAATCACTACCAAAAAAATTGCAAGTAGATTACTTGAAAGTAAGGGATTATATAGTTCAACTCATTTTTATCCTACCTTTGATACAAACTGTACTCTTTTTCCATACAAATCATCTGATTTTAAAAACCCACTTACTGAAAATTGTAAAAACCTTTTAGAAACTGTTGGTTATGAATCATATGAAGATTTATTAGTAAATGGTGATATTACTGCTTGGGTAAGAGACCCATTCGAAAGATTACTAACTGCAATAATAGAGGAAACAAAAGATGATTATGATTTATTTACAGAATCAGAAGTTGCCTTAGATTATTGGTTAGATGAGGTAGTTAAGAAGGGATATTCAATAAATTCATTCCATTGTAATGAATATCATCGATTGGTGTACTTAATATCAAAATCCAATACAAACTCGTTTAATAGTATAGATGTACCTAAACCAGTTAATCACATGGAAGAAAGTACAAAAAATCAGATTAGTAATAATAAATGGAAAGATGCCATGAGAGAATCTTTACTACAAGGTGAGCGTTTATTAAAAGTAGAGAATTACCTTACATCTGAATATATTTTTTACAAATTATTGAAAAAATAAAAAATGTATATTTAGTACTATACACAAAATATATATTACAACATGGGAATAACTGAATTACTAGAAAAACTACAAAGCTTAAATTATCAGTTAGAAGAAGCAATTGAATCTCAAGATTGGGATGATGTTAGTACTGTCAAAGGTGAATTAGATGAATTAATTCTTGAAGGAGACAGAGCTGGATTTGATTCTTATGATACTTACGAATAAAATATGATTATACCAATAGATGTAAAACCACCGAAAAGAGTAGAAAAAGTTTGGGGACACGAACTTTGGATACACAATGATGAAGAATATTGTGGTAAATTACTAGTGTTTGAAAAAGAGATGGCAAACTTCTCAATGCACTACCATCTGAAAAAGAAAGAAACTTGGTACATACAACAAGGTTCTTTTCAGTTCAATTGGATTGATGTTGAAGATGGACAACATGATAGCAGGATTCTAAAGGAGGGAGATTCTGTTCTAATAGAAAGAGGACAACCACATCAATTAATATCGTTAGAAGAGAACTCAATCGTTTTTGAGGTATCTACACAACATTTTGATGAGGATTCATATAGAATATACAGAAACACACCTAATGATTTATTATGAGTAAAGTAAAACAACCGATTAGATTCACAAAAGAATTTTCTCCAAAGTACAACTCTCCAGCAATGAAAGCATCACTTTTAGAACAAGGTTGGAAGTTTAAAGGTACAAATAAAGATAACCCCATCTTTGAATATTACCACGCATAAAATAATTGCAAAATAATTAAGAAATGCCATTGTAGTCTCGGCGGAAATACTTATATTAGCTATGTAAGATTAAGATAAAACGCTAGAACTATGAGTAAATACAATTCTTCTTTTTGGTACGATGATTTCGATACAGATGACTCGATTCTCGATAACCTAACAGATACAGAAAAGAAATCCTTAGATTTATACAAGTTGGCATCATCCAAGAGGGCGATATCTAACTTTGTTAATATCGTAACAAACGAATCAATACCAGTTCAATTCAAAGAAAGGGGTGATTCTTACACCGATGGTAAAACTGTTGTTATTGGTAGTAAGATAGAACAACCAAAAGATTTTGATGTGGCTGTTGGTTTGGCACTTCACGAGGGTTCTCACATAAAACTTTCCAATTTTAAATTACTAAACGATTTATACAATTTGATTCCTACTCATGTTACTGATGGGGCAATCAAAAAAGGTATTTACAATACACAAGAAATTGTTAAGAACCTTTGGAACTATGTAGAGGATAGAAGAATTGATAACTACGTTTTCAAATCAGCTCCTGGTTACAGAGATTATTACAGAAAGATGTACGATAAGTACTTCAATGATAAGTTGATTGATAAGGCATTACTTTCAGATGAACATACTAATGAGGATATTAATAGTTACTTGTTCAGAATTATTAACCTTCATAACAAAAATACAAATCTTTCGGCGTTGAAAGGTTTAAGAAAGATTTACAGATTAGTTGGTTTGAACAAAATCAGTAGATTAAAAACTTCACAAGATTCACTTGATGTGGCGTTAGAAATATTCAAAGTTATTTTGAGTAACATGAATGATGTATCAGATGGTGGAGATGAAACTCCTCAACCACAGAAAGGTGGTGAAGGTGAAGGTTCTGATGGTAGTTCTGATGATGGACAAGGTTCTTCTGATAACACAATGAGTGATGAAGATTTCAATGACCTGATGGACTCAGTTGGTAAATCACCAATAGATGGTGGTTCTGATGAAACTCCTACTGGTGGTGGTGGAATGGATGTTGATAATCTACCTGATAATATGGATGGTACTAAATCTTCATCATCAGATTCTAAATCAAAATCTTCAATTCAACTTTCAGATAGACAAAAAGAACTTCTTAAAAAGAAGATTGAAAAACAAAAGAAATTCTTGGATGGTGATATCCAAAAGAAATCAATAACTAAATCAGATTCTAAGAATCTAAACTCTATTGAAGAGAGTGGTTCTGAAATCAAACAAGTTGGTAATGGAACCAGAACAGGTTATTGGAATAACCAAACTACTCCTTGTATTGTAGTTAAGAGAATGACCAAGAGTTTATATGAATCAGAATTATTCCCAATGACAAGGTTAAACTATTGGAACGAAAAAGAAGGACCAGTTAGAATGCACTACCAAGATTCAGTTGATAAAGGTATCAAACTTGGTTCTATCTTAGGTAAGAAACTTCAAGTGAGAGGTGAAGATAGAAGTACTGTTTTCAACAGACAGAAAATCGGTAAGATTGATAAGAGAATGATTTCATCTCTTGGATTTGGTAACGAGAATGTATTCCAATTTACTGAGATTGATTCTTACAAGAAGGCCAACCTTCACATATCAGTAGATGCTAGTTCATCTATGGGTGGTAGTAAATGGGATAAAACAATGACCAATGTAGTTGCTATTTGTAAGGCAGTTGATATGATTCCTAACTTACAAATTCAAGTAACATTCAGATTGACTCAAGATAACAAACCATACATCGTTATGGCCTACGATTCAAGAGTAGATAAGTTTTCTAAAGTAAAGAATATGTTCGGTGGATTAGGACCAAGTGGAACTACACCTGAGGGATTATGTTTCGAGGCTATTCAAAAAGAGTTTGTTCCAATCAATAATGATATGGATTCTTACTTCTTGAATATCTCAGATGGACAACCTTACTTCCCTGGCAATGGGTTCTACTATGGTGGTGAAACTGCTGAAAAACACACCAACAAAATGGTGAAGATGATTGAGAGTATGGGAATTCAAACTCTAGCCTACTTCGTAACAGATTGGGAAATGGATGTAGAATCCTCTGATGCAAGAAGTTTCAAAAGAATGTATGGTAAAGGTGCCAAGATGATTGATGTTAATAATGTTAATCAAATCACAAAAACAATGAACGAATTATTTTTGGCAAAATAATTAAGAAATGCCATTGTGGTCTCGGATTTTTTTACTATATTAGCTATGTAAGATTGAGATAAAGTTAAACCTATAAAACATAAAATATGACAGATTTAAAACAAGGTTACATTCCAAACGAAGTTTACAAAGTAGAACAGTTTGGTAATACGTTTAAGTTGATTGATACTCAAGGTGTCAAAGTTGGTACTATGGGTGCCACAACTACAAATAGGAAGAACGCTTTCAAACAAGGAAAGGCTCTTCAAGGATTTATCACTAAGAGTGGTAAAAAGATTTATAAAAAAGTTGATATGGATGTGTACAACGCACTAGTTATCCCAATGAATACTCAAGATGGTAGTGTTCAGTTTGAGGATAAAGGTGACCACACGGCCATTAAAGATTTTATCCACAAAGGTTCGGTTGGGTTGAAACCTACTGAATTAGTTATGGAAGAACTAAAGTGGAAATACCTCATCAGAAGTGCTGTGAGGGCTAAAAATATTATGATGACTGGTCCAAGTGGTTGTGGTAAAACCATGGCTGCCAAGGCGTTGGTAAACGCACTTGATAGACCAGATTTCTATTTCAACCTTGGGGCTACTCAAGACCCGAGAGCTACACTAATTGGTAATACTCACTTTGATAAACAGAGAGGAACTTACTTCTCTGAATCATCGTTTGTTCAAGCCATCAAAACACCCAACGCGGTTATTCTCTTGGATGAGTTATCTAGGGCTCATCCAGACGCGTGGAACATCCTAATGACTGTTCTTGACCAAGGTCAAAGATACTTGAGATTGGATGAGGCTGATGGTTCACCGATTGTGAATGTGGCTGAAGGTGTTACGTTCATCGCAACGGCTAACATCGGTAATGAATATACATCAACAAGAGTGATGGATAGAGCGATTCTTGATAGATTTGTTACTATCGAAATGGATGTTCTTGATGATGTGAAAGAATTTGGATTACTTAAGTTTATGTTTCCAGAAGTGAATGAAGATGATTTGAAAGCAATTTCAGAGATATCTCACCACACTAGAACTCAATCAATGAGTGAGAATGGAAAACTAACTTCAATGGTTTCAACAAGAGCCTCTGTTGAGATGGCTGGATTAATCTACGATGGGTTCTCACTTCTTGAATCTGCTGAGATTTCAATCTTCCCATTCTTCTCACAAGATGGTGGTGTTGATTCCGAAAGAACATACATCAAACAATTGGTTCAGAAATACCAAAAAGATGAAAATGGTGAACCTCTATTCAAAGAAGTAGAGGACAACCAAGAAGAGAATGAGGATTCAGTTCCTCAGTTTTAGGGTTATCACTTACAAATGAGATACGAGAGGTGGAAAGCGGTTTAACAAAGCTCACCTCTCTATTTCTAAATTAACAAATTATGGATGGAATTATAGTTTACTTATTGATTGGAACGTTGTGGTGTTTTATCACAGACGTATTTATGACTGAGATGGAGAATAACAATACAAGATTAAGATATGTTATCTTCTGGCCAGTAACAGTTATAGCATTTATTTGGGGATTTATTGAAGCAATGAAGAATAGAGATGAGGAAATGTAATGTTTGTAATCGTAGAAAACCTAATTGGTTTTTCAAAACACCTGAAAAGAAAACTTGCAGACAATGTGAGTTCAGTTGGTGGAGGTGGTTTCTACGTTCATTAATAAAACAAAGAAAATTAACAGCAGCAGAACGATTAGGTAACCGATTGGGTTACATGGGAACTGCATTCATTATGATGTCACCATATCTTTTACCTTATGATAATATCGGTGCATACACTTACTTGATTGGAGCAGTATTATCCTTACCACAAGTTTGGTTGGCAAAACAATGGAACTTAGTAATCGTAAATTTTAACTTACTGATTGGATATGGAATGTATCTATTCGGTTCATAAAAAATTTAATATTGAAAGAAAAAAATACATTTATGTTAACATCTGCACACTATGAAACTATTAGAAAAATGATTCGATACTTTTCTAAAAATATCAAGGTAGAGAATGGTAATAAAAATAAAGTAGAATTTTTAGATACGATGTTAAGACAACAATTCTATAATAGAAATGAAAGAGGATTGTTAAATAAAATGAGAACAGTTTACTTAGACCAATGGAGATAGATTTACATGGAATGACTCACGAACAAGCAGTTTTAGAGACAGAGAATTTATTACTAATGGAATACAAATACGCAGATGAGTTCAAAGTAATCACAGGCAACTCACCAAAACTTCAAGATAAAATTACAGAGATGTTAGACAAACATGGATTCAGATGGTACATACCCTCATGGAATCTTGGAGTTGTGATGGTAAGTTATTAAAAAATGCCATTGTAGTCTAAAATATTTTTTGTATATTAGCAAATATAAGATTAAAATTATGAGTTTAAGAGATACAGTAAAAGATTGGTTAAGAGAGGGTAAGGAGATTAAACCAAAAAATCCTCTTTGTTCAAAAAGGTTGGTTATTAAAAACCTAAATCAAATCAAACAATTATTGGAAGAAGATTCCCCAATGATTGCAAAGGAAAGAATAAAGTTCTTAATATCAGATATTGAGAATGGAAAATTAAACGCAGGAAATTTATAATTAATAAATAATAAAATGGCAAAACAAACAAGTGAATGGATGACTAGGTTGGTGGAGAAATACCGCATCCCCTCTGAGAAGAGTAAACCAATCAAAATTTTAACTGAAGAACAATTAAAAAGGATAAAAAAGAACGATGGGAAGAATTAAAAAACTATTAGATGAACAAACTTATATAATGAGTTTGGGTGAAGAACAAGAATTAAACAAAGAATTTGAAGATTTCAAGAATTCACAAGAATATGTTGCAAAAGTAAATGAAGAGTTCAACTTACATAAATCAAAATATTCTGATGCTGAGGTTGATAACGCTATTAAATACGCATTTGAATGTATCCAACTACCACCAGAAGAGATTGGAATCAATGTATATCAGAAGTTGTGGAGACAACATTTCTATGAAATTTTAAACAGTTAAAATGGCTTATAATCCCTTCAGATGGTACACACAAGGTAAGTACCGAAAGAAACCACTTAAGAAAGCATCACCACTTCTATCCAAGATTAGAAATGGAGATTTTGAATCATCACCTTTTTTCAGAGAGGCAAAAGATAATGAAAAGTTATACGATAAAATGTATAATGAATTCATGGAATCATCACATATTTCTGATGAGAATGATAAAAAGGTAGAAGCCCATCAACACGCAAAGATGAAGAGAATCAAGGCACAAAAGTTAATGGAGAAGGGATTAGAAGAAGAGTTAACAAGATTGAAAGAACTAAGAAGTGAATTAACTAGAGAGTTTGGTAAAGATTTATGGGAAGAATCATTGGAGAGACAGAGAGGAAAAGGAAGAACCGAAGATTTATATTTTTGGTATAAAAAACAGATGAAGTTAGGTCAAACACCATCTGAAATCGCAATAGCATTAGGTAGGAAAACTACAAAAGGTCTATTACCTAATATTTATTAATATGAAAGATACTCTACTAGAGAAGGCAATCAAAGTTATAGATTCATGTAAAAATGATATCCATTTTGATGGTGCAATCAGATATGTAGATAATTTCAAAAAGTTTAGTACTCAGAAAGAGTACGATTTTATATTAACCCATTTACATAAAAAATTAAATAGTTATAATGGAAATTAAGAAGAGTAGATATGGACAAGACCGTTCATATGAGAAGATTGATGAGAAGAGAATCCGAGTAACGGGTCAATCTAAATTTGTAAGAGCATCTGAATCAGAAGATGGAACAGTTATTATGTATGATATGGAAGGTGGTCCATGTTTCAATGTTAACGCAAAGATTAGATATAGACACAAAGATTATGTAATCGAAAAAATTCAACCTCTAAAAAGTGTTCATGAAGATTTATGTGAGGTTGTACTTCACTTAAAATAAAAATGTTTCAGAATCAGTATTTTAGTAATTACTTTATTCTATGTTATGATTCAGTAAGAGATATTGTATTTGTAACAACTCAAAAATGTGGACAAACATTTATTGGTACACATTTAGATGGAGTTCATTTTGAAGTAATGGACCATACAAACATGAGCAGACCTACTTATAAGTTAGGTGATGCGATTCTACATGAATTTACTGAGGCAGGTTCATCTTTCAAGGAATTATTTAATTGTGAAACAGTTGAAGAAGTACTGAATACAAAACAATGTTACTTTGTAATTAGAAATCCAAAGAAGAGATTTTTCTCAGGTATAGCACAAATACTAACACAAAGATTCAAAGAAACTGAAGATGCATCTGATATTTGGGATTTTAAAAAATATGATGAACCAGAGATAGAAGTTATAAAATACATGAAATCTGATAAAGGACAGGATTGGTTAAGAAAAGAACTATCCAAGTTATCATTATCAGATTTGGATGATGAACATATCTATCCTATTTTTGATTTCTATACAAAATATCTATGGAGACCACACCACAAGACAATCAATTTAAACGATTTATCTTCGTGGTTTGAAGGAGTAGAACCTAAACGATGGAATCCATATTTAGTAAACGATAAAAGTGAGATATATAAAAAATGGATTTTGGATTCAAAACATCCGATTCATAAATTGCTTTTAGAGTATGGTGATATTTATAATAAAGAAGTAATTGCATGGGAAAATCTAAAAAGGGAAGAGTGTTAACTGCGTTTATTGGTGCTCAAGATATCTACGAGTGGGTAACTAGTGAAGATGGTAGAGCAACAATGTTTCCTATTTTGATGAGTGGTGTTGAAAAGACAATAGAAGAGGATTTAGAAGAACATCATGTTCTTAGAGTAGAATCTTTGGTAAATTACAATATGCAGAAGTTCAACTTCTATGTCAAGAGAGATGATTTATCCGATACATTAGATAAAATAATGGAGTGGGCATTAGAAGAAGAAGAATATGAAATCTGTGCAAGAGTTAAAAAAGTAGAAGAGAAACTTGTAAAAGAAGAATTTTGAAAATATTAGTTATAGGAGATAGTTGTACCGATATATTCGTATATGGTAGTTGTACAAGGTTATGTCCAGAAGCACCCATACCAGTATTCCAACCATCCAAAACCATAACAAATCAAGGTATGGCTGGAAACGTTGTTGAAAACCTCAGAGCATTAGGAGTTAGAAAAACTGAACTAATAACAAACAACGAACAAATCCAAAAGACAAGATATGTAGAAACCAAATCAAACCAAATGCTACTCAGAGTAGATGGTAATGATAAGGTCTCTAATTCATTTGATTATCGTAAAGTTGATTTTGATTCATACGATGCAGTGATTGTTGCAGATTATGATAAAGGATATCTAACTTATCAAGATATAGGTAAAATCGGTGAAAATTCTAAACTATCTTTTATTGATACAAAAAAGACAATAGGTAGTGGAGATTATTTCAAAGATTATACATTTGTAAAAATGAATGAAGTTGAGTGGGAAAATTGTGTTGAAAAAGGTGCAGTTTATTCTGAGTGGAAAAAATCATTGATTGTAACTATGTCTGAGAGAGGATGTATGTACGATGAAAAAAGATATCCAGTCGATACTTCAGTTGAGGTTAGAGATTTGAGTGGTGCAGGAGATACTTGGATGGCATCATTCGTAATGAAATATGTAGAAACAAAAAGTATAGATGAATCAATACAGTTTGCAAATGAAAATGCAACAATAGTAGTACAAAAAAGAGGTGTTACAACAATATGAGAAAATACTTACCAACATTAGGAGAACTTATAGATAGATTAACTATCGTTCAGTTAAAAGAAGTTAAGATTCCACAACACAAAGAGGAATATCAAAAAGAAATCAAAGATATCGTACATGATATTAATGAAATATTATTAGATGAAAAACTTCCAAGAGATATCGTTGATGGGGATATGATTAGGGCAATAGTGGTGTTATCACAAATGAATACTCATATTTGGGTGAATGAAGATAAAGCAAGAAGTGGTGAAAATAAAGGAAATGATTTACTGCTCACTCATGGTTTAAATGGAATCAGAAACACAGCCAAAAATAAAATACAAGAGAAAGTTGGTGGTAGAAAAGATTACAAAATAGATTGTATCGCATCTGATTTTAAAGATTGGGAAGTATCGTGGGAGTAACTGAAATAAATACCATATTTTCTGAAGTAGAGTTTTCTTATATAAAAAAAGAATTTGAATCTAGTAAATTTATAGAAAACAATACTTGGGAAGAAGGAATTATACATTTCAGTAAACCAGTAGAGATATCTCAAATAGAAAATAAAGATATTATCAAATTAATTAATAATGCAATTAAAAGAACAGGTATATCACCACTAGATAAAAATGTAATCAAGGGTGCTCTATTTTATAAATGGGGACCTGGTTCTTACATTCCATGGCATCATGATTCAAATTATTCAGCTGGATTAACAGTATATTTGAACGATGATTGGAATTATAAAAATGGTGGATTATTTGTGTACAAAGATGATGAGGATATCAAAACAATAGTACCTCAAAAAAATAAAGGAGTTTTACAAATCGGAGGAGTTGCACATTCAACTACGATAATATCAAAGAGGTCTGAACCGAGAAAAACTTTACAGATATTTTTTGATAAGTTTAACGATTTAAATAATTATATTATATGACAAGACAAGTATTAGTTACAGGTGGTGCAGGATTTATAGGTTCTAACCTAGTGAAACGATTAGTTAAAGAAGGGTATAGAGTTGTATCATTGGATGATTACTCAACAGGCAATAAAGATAATCATATCGAAGGTGTAAAATATATCACTGGTGATATTGAATTAATAGAATACATAAAAGGTGATTTTGAAACTTGTTATCATATTGCTGCACAATCAAGAGTACAACCTTCGTTTGATGACCCAACAGAATGTTTTAGGGTTAATGTGAAAGGAACTCAAGCAGTGATGGAATGGGCAAGAGCAAACAATATAAAAGTTGTATATGCTGGTTCATCATCCAAACACCACAACCCATCAGATTCCCCATATGCTATGTACAAATATCTAGGAGAAGAGGTTTGTAAGTTATATAAGAAAACTTATGATGTTGATGTTAGAATATGTAGATTTTATAATGTTTATGGACCAGGTGAATCTTTGGATGTAAAATTTGGAAATGTTATAGGTATATGGAGAACCTTAATTGAAGAAGGTAAAGCCCTACCAATAGTGGGCGATGGAGAACAGAGAAGAGATTTCACTTATGTGGATGATATTATCGATGGGTTATTTAAGGCATGTAATTCTAATTTTAATCATGCAGATGCATGGGAGTTAGGATGTGGTAAAAATTACTCAATAAATGAATTGTTTGGGATGTTTAAAGAAAAGTATCCAAATATAGAAACTAAAACATTACCAGACCAAAAAGGAAATTATAGAGAAACATTAAATAGAAATAAAGAGGCAAGAGACCTATTAGGTTGGGAGCCTAGGGATATGTTATACGATTACATAAAATCATTATGATAAACAAAAAGAACGAGTGGAATCAAAGTAAATCTAAATGGGGTTTTGGTAGAACCAAAATTGATAACTTTTTAGATGAAGAAACTGCATACCAATTATATGAAGAGTGTATGAACGCTCCAAAAGGTGGATGGACAGTATTTACTCGTGCTGGTTCAAGAATGGAAGAGTTCAACGATTTGATTTCATTACCAACTGCACATAGGGTAACTTATGATATAATGCATAGTGGTGAGTTTCTATACGAGTTAGAACAAATGACTGGGATTGTAGGATTATTACCAGACCCACATTTGGTTGGAGCAGGATACTCAATAATCAGAAATAGTAAAGATTTGGGTTGTCATTATGATTTCAATTGGAATGATAGAATCAGATTACATAGAAAACTAACTTCACTTTTATATATCACACCAGATTGGAATGATGAATGGGGAGGTCATATTCAGTATTGGGATGATAATATAGATGTTAATCCAAACTCACCATTAATTGAATCAGTATCACCAAAATTTAATCGATTGGTAATCAATGAGAATGTAAAACAAGCACCATACCACAGAGTGAGTGAAGTAAAATCACCAGAGGATAAACCAAGATGTGCAATAAGATTTTTCTATTATATTTCTACATCAGAATACGATAAAGATAATCCACCACATCGAAGTACATATAAATCAAATGAATATTCACACCATAAATTACATGAAGAAGAAAATTGGGATGGACACTTTGTAGGACAAGGTGGTGAAGATTATGGTTATAAACCCAAGTAATGAAATACATTTTAACATCAGGTTGTTCATTTACTAATAATACTAGATATAATCCTAATAATAAACTAGCAAGTGAGAACTATCCAAACGAGGATTACAAATCTTGGCCTTACTATTTACAGAAAGAAGTAGGAGAGGATTATGAAGTTTGGAATCTTGGTGGTGCAACTAATGATAATATAAGTATTATTAGGGTTTTGTTCTATAATATTAAAGAATTGATAAATAAAGGAGTAGATTCTGATGATATTACAATTGTAGGACAGTTCTCAGATATTCATAGAAAAGCAATATATCTACCATCAGAGTGGAATTGGGATGAACAATTACAATGGAAAGAACACACCTTAAAATATCACGAACATAATGTATGGAAAAAAGATAAGAATGGATTCTTTTTCCTAACTGGTGGATTTGGACCACCTGATAATGAAGATGGAACGATGAATATTTTAGGGTTAAATAAATTCATGGAAGAGTATGATATGAAGGTATTAGGAGAATCCTATATAAACGAAACTCTTCAATGGTTAGAAACTTGGGCATTCTTTGAAACATTTTGTATTGATAATGATATCGAAACTTATTGGTTTTGGATGAGAAACAATTTATCACAAGAGGCTTTTGATTGTCACTTCGGTGCACCTGATATGGATAGTGATAAAACATCAAAAAATATATGGTTGAATGAATATGATATCTTAAAACCATATTTGGATGAGGTATCTTTCAATGGTAAAAAGATTTGGTCATATAAAAATTACAATGGATTATTGGAGTGGTGTTACGATAATTATGGTGATTTAAATCCATATCAAGAAACAGTAGGAATGGATGTAAATCATTATCTAACGAAAGTACAACCAAATAAATGGGGTCACCCATCAAAAGAAATGAATGAAAAATTTGTTAAAGAAGAACTATTAAAATTTATTGAATATGGAATCAATGGATAGAGAAGAACTTGAGTGGTATCACAACATTCAAGACCCATGGGATTGGGTTACAGTTTTTGAGAATACAGTATCAGAGTATTGTGGTTACAAATATGGAATTGCATGTGATTCAAACTCAAATGCAATCAGATTAATGTTAAATTATTTTGGGATTAACCATACACATATTGTTATACCAGCAAGAACCTATGTTTCAGTACCAAATCAAATCATATTGAGTGGCAACTACCCAGTCTTTGAAGATTACAAATGGGATGGATTTTATCAATTTGGTAGTGATATTCCAATCATAGATGCTGCAACGGCATTCTATGAAGGTATGGGAAAAGACCACCAAGATAAACATATGATACTTTCATTTCATAAGAAAAAGATACTTAATATAGGACAGGGTGGAATGATTCTAACAAATGATGAAAAACTTGTAGAATGGGCAAGACCTATGATTTACGATGGTAGACACAAAGATAGAATGTATAAAGATGATGAATTTGAGTGTATTGGATGGCATATGTATATGAGTCCAGAATCTGCGATGAGAGGATTACAAATATTCCATTCACCTAGAATCCAAAGTTGGAATGAACATTGTGGTTCATCCAAAGTATATGGTGATTTGAGAAAACAAGAAATATTCAAACCTTATGTAAATGATAACAGTAAATAAGGAATTAGAGTACGATGTATATTTGGGTGATTGGGGTATTGACCTCACTTCATGTTTTTATGAATACAACAACCAATATCAGAAAGTAATGAGTTGGAACGAGGAGTGTGATGGATACAACGAAGAACACTTCATTGAATCGGTAAAGGAATTTATTAACAAACACCCAAACAAAACAATTTATGTGATTGATAAATATGAAGCACATAGTATGAAAGAACATTCAGGCAAAACAATTCAATCACTTATCAAATTTACAGAACAAAATAAACTAGATATAACCTTTGCAGGTGGTGGATATGATAAACCAGGATTTCCATTTAGAAAAATAACCTATTGGTTAGGGAATAACGCATTCAAAAACAAAGAGATAAAACCAAGAAAGTTTGATAAACACTTTCTGTATATGAATCGAATTCGTAAAAAACAAAGAGAAGAACTACTCTTCAGTATGTATAGAGGAAGATATTTAGATAAATGTTATTGGAGTTGGGCATCTAATAATCCAGGTGATGGATTACACAAAACAATTGAAGGTGTTGTGATTGATGGTCAGAATTCACATTTAGAAAATGAAATACTACCTGAATTTTTTAAATCATTCATATCAATCGTACCAGAAACAAATGTTTGGGTAAATGAACACACAAGAGGAGTAGCATTTCCAACAGAAAAAACAGAGAAATGTTTCACTGCAGGACAACCATTTATTGCAGTATCTACACCAGGATATCTTAGACAATTGAGAAGTTTAGGATTTAGAACATTTGATGGATTTATAAATGAAGATTATGATTCATATTATAATGATAAAGAAAGACACGAAAGAATTATGATGTTGATACATGATATTTCAACTTGGTCACTAGAAAAGTGTGAGAGGATATATAAGGAGATGATACCTATATTAAAACACAATCAAGAACTAAACGAGAAATATTTAAAACTTCAGAACGATGCAGGATTCTCATTCATAGATGATATCATTGAAGATGAGGTGTATGAAGATATGTTAATGAAATCAGAAGATAAACAAAGATATAATCCAGACAGATTAATATGAGAACAGTATATTCAATAGGAGATAGTGTGGTTTGGGGTGCAGAGTTAGAGAACAAGCAGTATGAACGATTTTCTTACGATTTCGCGAGAAGGTTAGGAGCAACAGATTGTAACAACGCATCCGCAGGTGTATCTAATGATTACATATTTAGAAACACAATACGAGATATCTACCATTGGAAGAAAACTGGTCAAGTTTGGAGTGAAGAGACGGGTTGGATTGATAGTGATGAATTTATCCTATGTATGGGAGTTACTTCACCAACAAGATTTGAGTGGTGGGATGGTAAAAGATACGAACAAGAAAGGTTGTGGAAAGGATACGATAAATGGGGTAAGAACGATGAAGAGAGAACCACATTAGATTTCCATGTACTGAATCAAACCGAACTCATCCCATCCTTTATCAGAACCCTGCAAGGGGTATTATCTGTCAAGACTATATGTGAGAGTGAATCAATACCATATATTATATTCAACACATTTTTTAAATATAATTTCGATGAAATAAAACAACCCAAAAATAATATTGATAGATGGGGTAGAAAGGATAATCAATTAAGTTTAGACTCACTATGGAATGAGATACCAATTGAGTTCAAATTAGATACGATGTACGATTACTTTAAAAAACAAGGTGGTGGATTATTACCAAGAAATCACCCAACAAAAGAATCACACCAATTGTGGAGTGATAGGTTATATAATATGTTTATGAATAAAGAGAAAGATGATGAATTTTAGATTTTTTAATGAAGAATGGAACGAGGGCACGAAACCCCCATCCGATGATGATTGGGGAGACGAGTTAGAGGACGGAGTACACGATTTTATAATAAAGAAAAAGAAACCTACTCACATAGAAGATGAGTACGAAGAATATGGCAACTAACCCCTTTACATCCTATCGGTGGGGGTGGAGTCGATGACTAAATTTTTTTTGATAGTGATATATATTTATTGATATGGGATTCGGAATAATATATACATTTTTACAAAAGAACTTTGGTACTAATAATAACAAAAGATTAGAACAAATGAGAAACAATAAGTATGTAACTCTTAATATCAGAGAACAGAGATTAAAAGAGAATTGTAAGTGTGGGAAGTATAACCCACAAAGTAGTAACTGCAAGTGTAATGAAACCAAGACCAAAAGGAATGCTCATAGAGATTTCTTATTTGGGAACATCACAAGTAGAGAGTACGATACGCAGTTAGAGATAACCGAAGAAGAGATTAACGAAGAGTTATTTAAAAGGAACGACAACCATTAGTATAAGTTCCCTACACATGCACTAACAACCCCTACGACTCAATACCGAGTTATAGGGGTTTTTTTATGCCCAAATGGGAGTTAACGACAGTACCCCAAGTACCCCTACTGAGAGGAAGAGAATACACCACGCTGAGGTTGTTTTTGATTCTTTCGTGTGAAATTATACTACACCATAATAGTTAACCCCTCTAACCCCTTGTAAATGAGGTGCTTGGAGGTTTCCACTACCCCCAAATGAGTAGTTAGTTGCACAATAGAGTGGTATCATAATGATTTTATGATATACTTTCCCATAATGATAGAGGAGGACTAGGTATAGCATTATTATTAGGAGCCTCAAGCGTATGTGTCCAGAGGTGACATGCTGTCATGTGCTTGGTTGTGATATATTACCCCCCATTTGCATATGTCCAGTAATAGGGGATTTCCTTACAAAGATGACAATTCCACGCTTTTCAGACATATTGTCATGTTTTTTATTTGGATATATGAGCTTTTTTTCGTATCTTAGCTCGGAGGCGTGTGTCTTTGCCTGCTTAATAATAATGACTGTTACAATTGTGTCATATGTTACATTTGTAAACAGGTGACATATTGTCATAGTTCTATCTCTAGGGGGGTATAGTCTAATAAGCATCACGCTATTCTGTGATTTATTACTTGTATCCGCAAAATAATTGCAAAAAAAGTGTAAAAAAGTTTGGAAGTCTCAGGAATTATTCGTATATTAGCTATGTATTGTGATTGAGACGTTACTCTAACAATACTGTTCTTTGAAAATATAGCGGTATAAGTCCTTATAGGAAATGAAAGATACTCGGGCAATCGCACTCTGAATGAGACCATTCTCTCCTATTCCCACACGGGAAGACAACAAAGTAAAACCAATTTCACCAGCAGTTCCTCATTCCTGCTGGTTTTTTTATGCAGAAAAGCGTGCAATTGTTTGGATTTGTCATTTATTATTTGTATATTAGCCCTGTATGATGAGAGTTAAAAAAACAATTTCGGTAACATTAATCTTATTAGGTGTAGTACTAGTAGTATCAGCCCTACCCCTAGCGATTAAGTTTTTCTTTAGAATTTTCCAACTATTCCTACTATATCCCCTTGAAGGATTATGCATGACAGGACTACTTCTAGTATTCCAATTCTTGTATATTAAGATAGTAGAGGGAGAAGAGGGGTAAGCCACCCTTCGAGGTTTCTTGCTACTGCAGGCAATTGACATTGGACAGAGGGGCCCGGATACGTTTTTGGGCAGAGGTTAGCTTTTCTCCCTATGGAAAAAACACCTTAATCACCCCTATGGGGTTGCAGTATCTGTCAAAGTGGTTTGGTATCGAGTTGTGAGTCAAGGAGTTAAGAACTTCACGCTCTACTCTCTTTTTTTAATTGTCTATGAATTATAAATTTATTAGGTTTATACTGTGTGTATGTATAGTATGGACTTTTGTATTTTGGTTTTCTTTGTATGTATTACTAGTAGGGTAATTAGTATCTGAAGTAGTATTAGTATTGGTGCCCGTCTCCAAAGGGTTTTAAATTTTTTTTATAAATGGAAGGTAAACACACAACAGTAGCTTATAAGCTTAAAAGAAGTAGAAAGGTAAAAGTAGAGGTTTTCCCATATCATGTGGATAGAATCAACAATTCCAGGTCTACCAAACCTATAATCCCCCACGATGCAGAGATTCTCTCTATGGGAGTAGGTGAGGGTTTCCTTGAAGTCTACAAAAAAAAGTATAAAGTTTAGGTAAAATAATTGGGTTTTTATTTGGAGCTTTGAGCTATTTTTCGTATATTAGCTATGTAAGATTGAGAGATATAAAAAACCTAAAATTATGAGTAAATTTAAAAACCTATTTGAACGATTAAAACCTGAGATTCGAGAAAAGATACTTTCTGAACAATCAGAGTTTCCAACTCACATCGGTCTTTTGATAAAAGAGATGGAGAAAAACGTAGCTATAACTGAGATGAAGTTAGGTGATTTAACATCAATATCAAATTTCTGTAAAGGGTATTGTAACGAAATAAATGATTTGTACAATATGTTCGAAGATATTTAAAAAAAGCCATTGTGGTCTCGATTTTATTTCGTATATTAGCTATGTAAGATTGAGAAAGTTAAACCTTAAAAATTAAAATATGTATTCACTTCCAAACATTTCAGAAGAATTCGATTCAATTTCAGAACTAGTAAACTTTGTACTCCAAGAAGGAGTTGACCCAAACTATGAGGTTACCAAGAATGGTAATGGTATGGGTGAAGATTTAACTGATTTCATAGTTCACTAAGATGGAAAGTTGGTATTACCGAGAAATGGGTTCTCGTAACAAGAAAACTGGTAAGTTAAATTACTACAATGTTCGAGTTACGAATTATGTTATCGATGATTGTGAATGTCCCGCACGAGGATTCCGAAGATATACCCCATGTAAACACATGAAGAGGTTACACGAAAAATTATCACACCTACAAATTTCATAAAATCTGGCCGAGTAGCTCAATTGGATAGAGCAATAGCCTTCTAAGCTATCGGTTGAAGGTTCGAGTCCTTCCTCGGTCACAAAATTACTATAAAAATCATTATGGTATATTTATAGATAGTACGTTAATATTAAAAAAAGTTACATGATTAGAACCGCAGAATTCGTATCACCCTCACATCCAGATAAAATGTGTGATAGAATTTCGGATGCTCTACTAGATTTGTGTTTGGAACAAGACCCAAACTCAAGATGTGCAATCGAAACTATGGGTGGCAACCAAAAAATCTTCATTACAGGCGAGGTAACAACTGAAGCAAAACTTACAGATGGAGATATCAAACGAGTAGTTAAACAAATTACTAACATAGATGATGTAATTATTCATCTAAACACACAATCACCAGAGATTGCTCAAGGAGTTGATACTGGTGGTGCAGGAGACCAAGGAATAATGATTGGCTATGCTTGTGATGAGAATCAGGAGTATGTTCCCCAAGAGTATTTTTTGGCTAGAAATCTTAATAGATACCTATATGCCAACTACAGGTCAGATGGAAAAACCCAAGTTACTATGAATGGTAACTCATTAAGGGTTGTTGCTTCGTTCTGTGGAGCACCGACTGAACAGTTAGAGAAGAAAACAACTAAATTTTTCTCTCAATTTCCCCAATATCACATTGAAGCATTACATTGTAATCCCGCAGGTGATTGGGATATCGGTGGATTTACTGCCGATGCAGGGTTGACTGGTAGAAAACTGGCCGTAGATAACTATGGACCAAGAGTTCCACTAGGTGGTGGAGCCTTTAGTGGGAAGGATGCTACCAAAGTTGACAGGTCAGCAGCCTATATGGCGAGGAGAATCGCAGTAGATATCCTAAAAGAGAAGGGTGCAAAGGAGGTATATGTACAACTTGCATACGCAATTGGGTACGACCAACCTCTTCAAGCCACTGCTATCGTAGATGGTGAACACCAATTCGTAAAAGGATATGATTTATCACCAAAAGGAATTATAGATTTCCTTAAATTACAAGAACCAATTTATGAAAGAACAGCAAATTTCGGACACTTCGGAAATGGATTCGAGTGGAGATAACTTTGGAACACCCAAAGAACAGAATCCAACAGTATATGGTAAGTACTACCATGACTTTTTTAACGATAAATTCGTAAGAGAGATTATTCACCCTAACAAAGATAAGGGATATTTCGTAGATTGTGGTGCAACAGATGGAATTTTACAATCTCAAACACTTAGATTCGAAGAAGATGGTTGGGATGGTATCTGTATTGAACCGAATTGGGCATTCCACGATGAGTTAGAAAAGAACAGAAAGTGTATTATTGAGAAATCAGCGATAGTACCGAAGGGTTATGAAGGAATGCATGCGTTCAAACAGAAGGAAGCCCACACATTATCTCATGTTATATTCAACGCAAACGAGATGAGTCAGAAAACTTACGATGTACCAGGTATAAGTATCACCTCAATATTACAGAAACACGATGCTCCAATAGAGATTGATTTCATGGGTATCGATATTGAAGGTAAGTTTGGAGATGCGTTTTGTATTGAAGAACAGATGTTAGAGGAACTGATTAAATCGAAGTACAAAGTTAACTTCTTTTCAATAGAACATTATTGGCCACCATCATTAGAGAAGGTATTTAACGAATCGAATTACGTTAAAGTATTTAATCCATTCTTAAAAGGGATATGGTTGAATAGAAAAGATGGGTTAACCTACACCTTATCACCTTGGGGTCATTTTATTTGTCAACAATTTGGTAACGAAGTAGAGATTGACATGAAAGATTTATCACCCATTACTTGGGAATGTTATTATGTTCATATCGATGTGGTGAAAAAGAATAGTTACTTGAAAAGGTTTTTAAACCCTTTGTTCGATTCGAAGTTACTTTATCAGTAGCTTAGTAGCTATAGTAGGGCCACTTCCTAGTAGCAGGTTGTCCCCCCTACCCCCCAATTATTACTTATTAGCTAGCTTACATATAGCAAAAAAACAAAAACGTAAAATGAAAAAACAAAAAGTAGTACAAGAACAGTTATGGTACAAGTATTTAGTACTGTATTTTGGAACGGCGATGATGATGTTCTCACCTTTTGTAATCGATTCAGTATATGGAAAGATTGGGATGTTAATTGGATTAACTCTCATCACCATTCAAACTGAGGTTACAAAACAGAGAAACTTAACACTGCTTAACTTAGTAGGAATTTGTGGATATTTATATTCACTACTAACATCACATTATTAAATGAGTAAACTAATAAATCTATTTGGTGGACCAGGTATCGGTAAATCATCCATCTCCGCAGGAATTACTTATAAATTAAAAAAGAAACATATCAGTTGTAACAATCCATACGAATTTCCCAAAAGGTTAGCTTGGGATAATAACATACCAGCAATCAAAGACCAGTTGTATGTATTCGCAAATCAACATCGAGGAATTGCAGAATGTTATGGTAAGGTTGATTACATAATCATTGATTCACCTATTTTATTCTCTACAATCTATCACAGATACTATACTGAAGGATATCCCGCAGAGTTCTATGGTGAACCCTTCCACAATCTAGTTATTGATTTACATAAGAAATATGATAATATCAACATTCTACTAGAACGTACACAAGGTGACCACAATGATGATGAGAGATTTCAGAACTTAGAAGAATCAATTGCAATCGATAACCTATGTAAAAAAGTATTGGAAGATAATAATATTCCATATCATGTAGTTAAGGTTGGACCGAAATCGGTAAAGGATATACTTAAAATTATAAATGAAAACTCAAAGGTTTAATCCAGATTGGATACACGATGAACCAAACAGTAGTACTCTAGGACTCGGTAAACTTCTATGGGAGTTAGAGTTTCATAGAAAAAGAGAACTACAAATGTATCCACCACCTAAAATGAGGATGTTGGAAATCGGTTCTTATATGGGAGAATCTACTATGATGTTCGCATCAACTAACCTATTCTATGAAATACATTGTGTTGAGCCATTTCAAGGTGAAGAGAAATATAATCACTGGCAAGGATATGATTGGGAGTTTATAGAAAACGAGTTTAAAACAAATACTAGATTCTTTGATAACATAGTTCTACACAAAGATTATAGTTACAATATAATAAATGATTTAGAAGATAAATCTTTTGATTTCATTTATATCGATGGTAACCACGAACAACATGAAGTAGAACGAGATATTACATTGTGTTTACCTAAACTAAAAAAAGATGGAGTTATCGCAGGACACGATTATCACAAAAACTGGCCAGGGGTTATGGAGGCTGTTGATACGTTAGTTGGTAAACCAGATTGGATATACAGAGATACAAGTTGGATAAAATATGAAATACAAACTGCTGAAGAACGTAGTACCAAACCACTATTGTGAATACCTACAAGAATACACATTAGAACTTAAGAAAAGAACTAGTGAGGTATTAGGTAAACAGAAATCAAATGGAGGAGGGATATATTGGAGAGGATTAGATATGGCATCTAGTTGTGATTTATCATCGGATGAAGAGAATCAGAAACTATATGATATCTACACCTCTAAGTTTATGTATGATATAATAACACCATATATCCCCAACCCATACCTATTCAATGACCAGGTAGTTGTCAAAGAACCTAACGAGGACTTTGTATTTGAATCACATTATGATAATCAACATGGACCAACCCCTGGCGATAAAAGTTTAGTAACTATTAACTGTATGATAGTACTAGATGATTTCACCGATGAGAATGGTGCGATAGAAGTAATGGATACTAATTGGATAAGGTTATATCCGAAGGTTGGGGATATCTTAATGATAGAAGGATTCACTTCACATAGAAGTTTCAAGAATAATTCGGATGATGTTAGAAGGGCGTATCTTTGTGTGTACTCTAATAAACCAATAGGTAAAGGATTCAAAAGTGGTTTCTATTATAACAATTTTGTTATATCAAAACAAATTCGATGAAGAAGGTAATAGTTTCAATAGCAAGTCCTGATTATATACAATACTTTCTTCCTATGATTCAAAGTTCAATTGATGAAGGAAAGTGGGATGGTGATTTCTGTTTAATCGTAAATGAAGATATTGAATGGGAGTTAGCTAATAAACTAATACAAAAAAGAGTTCATATATTTAAAACACCTCAACTACCAGAAAACCCAACAATCCATTGGCATAAAATGTATTTGTTTGATAGGTACTTTAAAAAATGGGATTGGATATTATATTGTGATTTAGATGTTTTATTTTTAAATCCAATAGAACTTAATTTATCAGAAAAAGATAAGAACTTCATTTATACCAAAAAAGATGATTTATCATTTATGGAACATTTCTCAGATAATGAATCCAAAGAGAAAGATTTGATATATGAGAAGTATGGTGATGGAGATGCATTACAAAGTTGTTTCTTATTATATCATAGTGATATGATTGATTCTAATTACTTTAAAAAATTATACGATGCATACTTGTATTACTATTGTGAACATAAACTAAACAAAAAACCATATTGGGACCAAACGATATTTAATATTGTGTTTTATAAAAAGTGGTTAGATATTGGTGATGAGTTTATAGCAATAAATCCTATGATGCATGATATTGATTGGAATTGGGATAAATTGAATAATCCCTATACAGATACTAATGATTATAGTAATACAACAGCACTACACTTTTTTCATTTTGTAGCACCTTGGGATAAGAATAATTTAAGATTTTACCCTATTTGGAAAAAATATAATTAGATGAGCGAAATAAAAGTTAACATCAATCCTAATAGTAATCGTAAACTATGGGTATATGGTTGTTCTTATTCTGATAATTGGAACGATAGAGTAATACCTTATGAAGAAACATGGTGGGGAATCATAGCGAAAGAACTAAACCTCAACGTAGTAAGAAACCATCATGAAGATGAGGATGATGTAATAAGAACACAATTCGGATTAGGTGGACAAGGATGGAATAGTGTAGAGAGACAAATCCTTATGACTATGAATGAATGGAGTAAGGACGATGTAATCATAATAGAAGAACCCCCAAGAATACGAAGTCAATGGCACAACCTTAAACTAGAAGGATGGGAAAATATGGACCACAAAATTCTGTCAACCATATTACCTGAGCAATACAATAACAAACCCTTATTCAAGGATTTACAATTAAATGATTATAACCGAGTGATGAGACACGAGGCGGTAAACTTAGATTCTCTCAGCGGACTACAAGATATCTACCTTATACAAGGATACCTTAACTTCTCTATGTATAGGGGAACAATCGAGTCGTTAACTCAGCATTTCCCCAACATCCACACATGGAACTTTGAAGGAGGATACTTAGATTGGTATTGGGGAGAAGAAAATAAACTCACAACCGGTGCGATACTTCCCCTATGGGATGAGTTTAAAGAGAAACCCTACCGATTAAAGTTTGGATTATGGGATACTTATATAGAATGGATGTGGAGAACTCCTCTTGCGTGGGCGAATTGGAAGAAGGTTGACGACCATCAAAACGCGTATGGACACAAGGTAATGGGGAAAATGTTTGTTAAGCAATTAAGAACTAAGTATGGTTTATAATACTATCAATATATATCAAGATAAAAAGTCCGAAGCGAAAACGACGAAAAAAGTTGTAAAAAGATTTGGAGCTTTGGATTTTATTTCGTATATTAGCTATGAATTTAAAAATTATTAGAGATATGGTACACAAAAATGGCAACAAAGATTTTAAATCTTTTAAATCGAATGGAACTCAATATCACACATATGATAACAAGTTTCACAATTGGGATGGTCCGGCCATCATTAAAGAGAATGGCGATAAACAATGGTTCATATATGGTATAGAATATACCAAACAAGAATTTCAAAACCAAGTTGGAGAAATGAATAGGAGAAACGATGCAACCTCGATTCCAAAAAACATATAATGAAGTACGACCCAAAGAACCCCTTATCTGAACAAGAACTCGATAAACTCGGTAAAGAGGATTTTGATGGTTTCATTGAATACCTTGATGGTATGAGTGAACACAAGAAACGAAAAAAGAATCCTAGAGTGAAAGAGATGAAAGAAAAGAAAAGGCAAGTATTGAGAAATACTGGTATATATAAAATCAAAACAAACCGAGACCAGTGGTTTGATTAACTATGAGAAAATTAATTTATTTAATAGTACCTAACGAAGGAAACTACTACCATGTAGAGTTTATTACCGATAGAGAACCCAAGTGGACAGAAGAACAATTTCTACGTCATAGACGTGGATACAAGATGGAGATGATAAGTAATGAAGAAGCAGAGGAGAAAATCCCAACATCAAGAGAAGTTAAGTTGGGATGATATGACTTATGGTGAGGCATCTCACCACATCGGTAAGAAAACAACTGAGAAGGTACACAAATCTCAGAAGGATTATAATCGTAAAAAGAAACACAAGAACAGAGGTTTCGATGATAACGATTGGTAGAATGGCCCGTTCGTCTATCGGTTAGGACGTTAGGTTTTCATCCTAGAAAGAGGAGTTCGATTCTCCTACGGGCTACTAATTTTTTTAAAAGACAATAATGAATGAAAGAGAAGATTTCTTAAAGGGTGTTATTGTATTTGTATTAGCAGCAATAGCAATTTCATATATAACACGATTAATCGGACACCCTCTAAACGCACTAGAGGGTTTCGGTGTTGTTATGCTATTGGTATTAATAAAGAATTACTTTGATATGAATAGTGAAACATGAGATATCCTTCATATAAGAGACCGATTGAAAGAGTTAATAATAAACTATATGTTATACACGCAGAGTACGAACAACATAAGATAAAGAACGTATCAATGGTAAAAGAATGGTTGGGAGTAGATACTGTATTTAGACAACATTCAAAAGGTACTTATATTTTTTGTGAGGAAATTCAAGATGTAGATTGGGAAAATGTATAATCAAGAAGTAATATTTACCAAAGAAGAATGTAAACGTATCATTGATATGAATAGTGGATTTACACAAAGTAAATTAGCTTCTGCAGATGATGGATATAAATCATCGGAAAGGTCAAGTTATGATTCTGTAACTAAGACAACTGATGAGATACGAAACCTACTTCTACCAAAATTATCTAAATATGGAGTGATTGAATTATCTAATTACTTTAATATTCTAAGATATGAAAAAGGTCAAGAGTTTAAAAAACATAGAGATATTGGTCTTAACAAACATACAAACAAACGATACAGAACATTAATTATACAACTATCTAACTTTGATGATTATGAAGGTGGTGATTTGATTGTATGGGATAACAACGAACAAATAGAAACTGTATGTAATAAAGAGATTGGAAATATGATTTTATTCCCATCTAAACTATTACATCAAGCAAAACCAGTTATAAGTGGAACACGATATGTAATGACATTTTTTCTTACAAACGAACACTTTAACATAAAAAACACTCTAATTTAATATGTATATAATATGAGATGGGTAGAATACTTTAGAACTTTGGCTCACACGGTCAAACTAAAATCCAAAGATGAGAACACACAAATTGGTGCAATCATAGTTGGTAAGGATAAAGAAATTGTATCTACTGGTTATAACTCATTTCCACGAGGATTAAAAGATAACATTAGAGAAAGACAACAAAGACCAGAAAAGTATTTTTGGTTTGAACACGCAGAAAGAAATGCGATATATAACGCTGCAAGAATAGGAGTATCAACTAAGGGTTGTACTATGTATCTATCTTGTGGAATCCCTTGTTCAGATTGTGCAAGGGGAATTATAAATGCTGGTATCACACGAATCTTTTGTGAAAGAGGTGATGTTACCAAAGGAAAACATTGGGAGGAGAACTACGAAAGAAGTTGGGCGATGTTGGAAGAGGCTGGAATCAATGTTCAATTTTATGACGATGAATTTTTAAGCTTATGAACATAGATAAATTTATAGAAACAAGTACAAAGAGTGAAATTTTAAATAAACTCTTAGAACTTAAAACACAACCTCAAACAGAGGATGTGAAATTATTAATACAAAAATTACAACAAACACTAAGATGACAGAAGAAAAGATGATTGAGGAGATTCTATATGAATCCCATTCGGTTGGTATGAGAAGTGAGGTAATGAGCAGAGCAAACGATATCATGGGTTCTGAGGATTTCAAGTCAGATTGGAGAAATAGAAGAGTTGACGCATATCAACAAGCTTACAAAGAACTAGTTGGTAGTAAATTCTAATAAGTCATATTTATATACATGGCACAGATATTTCCAACACCGAACAATGTAAACACTCAACCTATATCAAGAAGGGTTAGTGATAAGTTTAAGAAAATAAAAACTACAACTAACTTAGAAAAGATAAGCATTGTTAACGATTACCCAGTCATTAGAGGTAGAGAAGAGGATGGAAGTCCAGAAAACATTATATCCTACGCTAAAAGGATTAGAGACCACTACAATATTAAAACATCTGATGAAACAAAACACAAAGGTGTTCTTACTCCTCCTCATACTCAAGGTGTTGATTACTTTACAAACACAATAAATAGATTATCTCAATTTTATATTGCACCTGATAACTATAATGTACCCCTACCAGAACCATTTGGTTATAGAGGATTTGAAGAATGGAAACAAGGTGCTACATTAGTAGAACGTAATTTTGCTGGTAATGCAACTTCATTTAGATTTGTTATAGAATTCTTCGAAACTGGTAACAGATATTATAGTAGAAGATTAAGAGATGATTTAAATGAAGCAGACCAAAATGGTAATCCATATTTTACAAAACATCTTATACCAACTATTATGATTCAATTGAATCAATTACAAAATTACCAAAAGGCATTCTGGCCACTAGAGGCTGTATGGGATGTACAAGTTCTTGATTCACTAGGAAGTGGTTCAACTACTGAGTCTAACGAAATAGAAGTAGTTCAATATATAGATGCGTTGTTAAAAGGTCAACCAGTAACTAGAGATAACAAATTAAAATCACCATACAAGAAAGGTACTGTTATATCTACCCATTGGTTTTCTCAAAATCCAAGAGGACTTGGAGATGATGAAACTGCATCATTCCTCGATGTAGATTTAAGTGGTGGAACAGATGCCGTAGATTCAGCAGGAGATACTGGAGTTGCAGAACCAACGCCAGGTGGAGGAGGAAGTACTCGAACAGTACAAGCAGATGATGGAACAGATGTTAACATTAGAGGAAATACTGGTAACCTAACAGACCAAGAAGTAGCAAATATATCAGCTGATTTAGGATTCGGACCTGGTACAGACGAAACAACTACTGGTACAACATTTGCAGTAGATACTGATGGTGATGGTGAAATTGAATCTATTCTTAATCTAAACGATGACCCTAACTTCGAAACAACATTTGACCCATTTGGAAACGCTATTGGTAACAATGATACTTTTGGTGCAGCTGCAATATTAGGTAACAATTTATCTAATCTACAATCAGACGTACAAAACTATAACAACACACAACCTTTAGGTGTTGGTGGTGCTCAAGGAAATTATGCTCCATTTGGTACACCAGGTGAATTCTCATATCAAACGAAATATTTTCAAGGAACAGAATATATTTGGAATAGAATGAATTCAGGTAAATGGGAGCCAACTTTCACTGCAAGTGGATTTGGTGGATTTGGCTTTAGTGGTGGACTCACCTTTTAAATAATAAGTTATGAAATATAATTGGTATTACATAGGACTGGCAATCGTCCTTTATATGATTGGCCAAACTGCAGTATGGTTTCAACACAACTGGCAGTTCAAAGACCCAAGTAAATCTCCATCATGGTGGGGATGGTATCTAATGGCAATCCCACTAACATGGGTATTCCTACAAGCAACAAAAGTTGGTGTAGAAGGATTCGGAGGTAATCTCTGGCCAAATAGATTTATTGGGTTTGTAGTTGGTATGGTATCTTATATACTATTAACAAATCACTTTTTCAATGAACCAGTTACACCAAAGATTGCAGTACAGTTGGGACTAGCATTTTCTATATTATTAGTACAGTTATTTTGGAAGTAAATAATATTTATAGATATGAAGAATGTTTACAAGAAGGTGGGATGGAGAAAACATTTAGTACCAAACCAAAGGGAATGGATTACTGAATATATGAACACGCATGGTGTTGATTTTTACACTAGAGCAATAGACCTTATCAACATGGCATGGAAATACAATAGAAAAGAAATTGTATTAGCAAAGTTTATAAAAACAAATATATGTGTTGTTGTTCAACGTAAAGATTATGAAATAGCAATGAAATATTGCATGATGTGGTTAGAACATAAAGAAGAATATGAATACTGTGCTATCGTTAGGGATTATCTAAGTGAAAGAAAAACTAAATCTAAAAAATTATCTTTTGAAGAACAAATTCACAGTTTAATATCATAAAATACATTTATCAGATACTTATATAAAGAACAGCAATAAGAAAGAAATTAAATGAAAGGTACACTATTTTCTAGTGATTTTATCATCGATGAATCTAATAATCTAAGATTACTAGAGTTTAATACAGACTCTGGTTTTATATCAGATACATTAGCTTCTCGTTTTGATTTTACTGATTTCATATCAGTACTATCTAGTAACAACATCACTAAACTATCGATTTTATATAAGAGTTGGCACAGAGAATTTGTTGACCACTTAAACCAAGCAATTGAAAATGATGCAACTTTCATAACAGAATTTTCAAAGATAGAAGAAGCAGAACATACTGTATATCCAACAAACGTAACCGATGAATCAGATAGATTTATTCTAAGAATATGTTACGATGAAAATGCAATATTCGATAGTACCTATTGTAAACAAAGAGTTGAAGTTTTAAAATTATTCCACGATAATGATGCAACTGGTTCAATACCAGAGTTTAGAGCTAGTGGTAGTAATTGGGAAGGTACTTCAATGTCATCATCATTAAATCTAACAGCAAATTATCCTGATTTAGCAGTAAAAGATTTAAGTGAGAATCACAATCCATTGCAGTTTGCTAAGTTCAACTCTACGTTATCATCAGAATCATCTTCGGCTGATTTACTTGAAGATTATTGGTGGAACTACTTAGATAGAAGTGACCAATACATGGAAAAGTATCACACCAATCCAACTCAAGTATCGAATGGTAAACAACAAACAGTACGAGAGTATGGTATCTTATATGGTAGTACTATTGAGTATGTAAGAATTGGTAGTTATACAATCGATTCTTTACTGCCAGTTGTTGATATATCTGGTTATGATGATGCCAATAAAGCAGCAGATAATATACCAAACAAACATTACTTTGAATATACAACTAACTTTATCAGAACTAAGAATTGGAAAGATTCATTATTAGATTCAGAGGTTATAGTTAAATCAGATGGTTCATTTGTTTCGGTTGATGAAGCAATCATAGGTGATAATATAAAATCATATATTGTAAGTGGTTCACCTGATACTGATGATGTAGATGTATTTGGTTCTTGGTCTTATGATGGTTCAACACTTCCATCGGGTTCTGAAGTAACATCATCTAATATCACATCTTTCAGTTCTGAATCATTAGTATATGGAACTGGTATAGAACTTGTATTACCAACTGAAGAAACTATATATTTTGCACCATATAAAAACATATTAACATATAACTCATCATCCGATGAATTTAAGTTTAAATCAGCACATACACTTCTACCAGGAGATGGTGGGGATTATCTTATAGATGGAACAGGTGGATTAATACCAATATCACAATCTAATACATTTATATTAAACGATTCAAATCAAAATGAATATTATCAAGTTGACGTTGAGACAACCGATACATTCTTTATTTCTGCTTCAACTCCATTTGTAGTACACAACGCACCATGTTTTATCGCAGGTACTAAAGTTCATATAGAAGAAAAAGGAATAACAAACATAGAAGATGTAGAAGTTGGTGATAAAGTAATTTCATATAATCACGATACTGATACTGTTGAGTATAGAGAAGTTTTAAAAGTTAGAGAACAAGAAGGTAAGAATGTTGTAACTTATATATTTGAAAATGGTACAACACTTAGTGCTACACCCGACCACCCATTGTTTGTAAATGGTAAAGGATATTCATCTTACTATCCTAAACAAACAAAAGAAGATAGTGGATTTGATGTAGAACAAATATTATTAGGAGATGAGGTTTTACACATGGACGGGTATGGTGTTGTTATAGATGATATAATAGAAGAACCAGTTACTCATACTGTATATAACCTAGAAGAAGTAGATGGTAATAATAATTTCTTTGTAGAAAATCTTCTTGCACATAATAGATATCTAACACCTCAAACTTGTTTTGCAGCAGGTACTCAAATCTCATTATCAAATGGTGATGTTAAAGATATAGAAGATATAGTTGTAGGTGATGAAGTATTAGGATGGGATGGAGATACGATAGATTCAGCTGAAGTAATAGCAATAGACCACAGACATACAGTTGGTTCTCACGCAGATGCTTGTGAATCAATAGGAGATGTACCTTCACTATATACAATAAATGATACTGAAATAGAATTCACACCAGAACATCCATTCTTAACTAAAGAAGGTTGGAAATCACTAGTACCAGACCCTAAACAAGAACCATACCTATCAAGTGGAGAATTAAAAATATTAAAAATAGGTGATTATATAAACAAAGATGGTGAATGGATAGAGATAGAAGATATAAGAATCATTCGTTCAGATGCAGAAGAACCAGTTTATAATATTACAGTTGATAAGTTACATTCTTATATAGCAAATGGAATAATCGTACACAATAAATAATCATGGCAGATAAACCAATCATATATAAAAAAGTAAGTAATCCTTACACAAGAACTAACAATAGTTTGACAAGTGACCAACAAACAAAGGCCACAAACATCATCGGTCAATTTATAACTTACTTTAAAGCAAAACACTTATAGTTAAACTTAAATTTCCATTATGAGTAAATTATGGAATTTTAATTTACCCTTCTTTCATGGGAAATCCACAACAATAGATTGGATTCCAAACGATTCAAAAAAAGAGTTTGAGAAACACATCAGTATGTATCCTGATTCTGAGCATTTGAATAACTACAAAAACAATCCAATTAAATACAAACTAAATAACTATGGATTCAGAACAGATGATGATTTCTTTGATGGGGATATAGGTACAGTTTACTTAGGATGTTCTCATACTTTTGGACTTGGACATTATTTAGAAAATACGTGGTCTTATAAACTCCACCAAAAAGTTGGTGAGGGTAAATTTTTTAATCTTTCTTGCGGAGGGATAGGACTCACATCTCAATATTATTTTCTAAAATACTTTTCAGATATGTTAAATATAAAAAAAGTATATCACTATTATCCACCAGAAGTTCGTTACAGATATGGGTTTATGAATGGTGATGGAAAGATAGATGTTTTTGCAAAGTATTTTGATGAAGAAACATCTTCTGTTGATACAGAACTATGGAAAAAATATTTAGTACATGAAACTCATAATGAATTCCATAACAAGTTACATTTAGATGCAATAACTGGTCTTTGTTCTTTGATTGAATGTGATTATATACGAGTAGAAAATTCCTATATGAATGATAAATTTTGTGACGCGTATCATAAAGAACTTACACCCTCCAGAGATTTGTTACATCCATATGTAGAAAGACATGATAAGATAGTTGATAATTTTTTAAAATTAAATCGTAATAACTCTGTAATATGATTTTTTGTACTTTATGTGTTGGTATTGATTGGTGTGAAAAACATTCTCAAGCTATTAATGATATAGGAGAGAATCATACAATATATGTTTATACAGATTGTCCACATTACTTTCCAAACTGTAATATAATTCAATACACACGAAGTGATTTTAGTTACTTTGAAAAGTTGGTTTTGTTATTTAATGTAATGGATGAGTGTAATGAAAGAGTTACATACTTTGATTGTGATTCTACAAAAAGAAACCAAGTTCAACTAATGTTAAATGGATTAAATCAGCCATTCGATAACAAATCAATATACACATATAAAGTATTTAAGAATGTAGAATATTCAATGGAACATTTATCAACAGACCCATCTTTATATACTTTAATGAATGTTTACAGAGAACTAGGATTTAAAGATGTTAGATGTAACTATCCTCACGAAAGAATATTATCATTACCTTTCATACCTAAGAAATATAAAAAACTAAAAGAAAAGGTTTTAAACGTACAACCAATTTGGGAAAAGAATTGGTCTATGGGAAAATCTTGGATAGGAACTCATCCATGTAATAAATGGTCACAATGTGGTTGTGGATATGCCGAGGGAGGTGCACTATCCATATATGCTAAAGAACTAAAAATAAATTTAGAACCTATTCTTCCAATAACCACATTATTCTAATATTTATACTTAGAACTAATACTGTTACTATGAATAAAGCAGACTATGTTCAGATGCGAATATATGCACCTGATTTTAAAATGCCATGTGAACTTGATGATAGATACTCCTATATTGAGATTTCAGAATATTCCCACGAAAAAGATTTACTGAAAATAATCGATAGTATTAACGAAACACTATCTGATTGGAAAACCAGACCTGATGTTGATAATCTTAAAAAAAGATTTGAAGCAGGGAGTTCTTGTTTTATACAATATTTTAAAGGAGAAGTAACTGGTTGGTTTTGGACTTGTAATTTCTTAACACACGATTGGGTTGAAAAGGTAAAAGATTTACCAACACCAAACTCAAACTATTCAGGTGGAACATATGTAATTAAAAAAGTTGCACCTAGAAATGCGGGATATCAACTATATGCATACTGTATTGAGAAAGTAATGAGTAGAACTGATTATGGATATGCGTATGTAGATAAATGGAACAAAGCACCAATCAGATTAAACTTTAATTGTGGAGCTACTTATATAGATAACTTACTATGATTTACAAAATATCAGAAGAAGAAGTTTCTACATTGGAAAATCTAATTAGTACTACGAGTAAAAGTAAGGATAACCAAGAAGAACAATTAACAGAGACACAAGATTATATCAACAATCGTAGGTATGTATTGCCAGATATTGATATAGAATATTATTCTACTGATAATAAAGAACTAAACAAAAAACTTTCAGAGATTTTAAAGGTAGATGATGTAGTACCAATTACAATACATAAGTTCAAATATGAAAATGGTGCACATTCAAAAAGACACAATGATGTTAACTCTAATCAAACATTTGTAATAATATTAGAAGATGATTATGAGGGAGGTGATTTTTATTTAAATGATGAGTTAACTGATTTTAGAAATAGAGGAGATGTTGCAACTTATGTGGGTAAAGAAAGTCCTCACTATGTAACTCCAATAACAAAAGGAACCCGAACTGTATTAGTAGTTTGGTATCCTAAAAAAGATACACTAATATAATGATAGAATTTGCAACATTATGTGTGGGTAAGGAATGGTGTTATGAATGGAAGGATGATATAAATAATTTTTCTGAATCACATAAACTACATTTACTTACAGATTGTAGAAGTTGGTTTGATTTCCAAACATACAGCTACAAGAGTAAACAATTTAGTTATTATGATAAACTTATATTTTTATTGGATTTAATGCAATTAAAAAAACAAAGAATTACTTATCTTGATGTAGATAAGTTACAACTTTATAATAACATTGATTACGATAATAAATCTTGTTATGTTTATAATACAATACAAACACCAATAATATCAGAAGTGTTTGAATCAACAAGAAAAGAAATACATGATTACTTAGATATAGAAAATGAATCTGATGTATATACTCAAGAGGCATTAATATCTTTACCATATACATCTCAATTTAAAAATATAAAAAAAGATATATTAGAATTAAGAGGTATAGTAGAGAGAAATTTTGGTAATAGAGAATGGGATAATCCAAAATTAAACAGATACAGTAAACATGGAATAGGTTATGGTGAAGGAAGTGCATTAACAGCAGTGTTATTAAAATACAACATAGATATAGTTAATGTGTATTCTAGTTTTAGGAGAGAAGTAATAATTTAAAGAAAGGCTATAATGGCAACACAAAATGTTAACAAACAACCCCCAAAGGGTAAAGTACGATTTTCAATATCATTATCAGAAGAACAAAAGATGGCTAAGACAAATATCTTATATCATCCTTATAACTTTGTTCTCGGAAAAGCTGGTAGTGGTAAAACGTTACTTGCAGTACAAATTGGATTAGATATGTACTTTCAACGAAAGATAAACCAAATCATTATAACAAGACCAACAGTATCAAATGAAGATAATGGATACCTACCAGGTTCACTTGATGAAAAGATGGAGCCTTGGTTAGTTCCAATTCGTTCTAATATGAGAAAGGTGTATAACAAACCAACTATATTACAGAAGATGGAATCTGATGAGAAGATTGAGTTAGTATCCCTATCTCACTTTAGAGGAAGAACATTTGATAATGCTTGTGTAATAGTAGATGAGTTTCAAAACTTAACTAAACAACAACTTAGTATGGTGTTGGGTAGATTAGGTAAAGGTTCTACTATGATACTTTGTGGAGACCCTCAACAAATTGATTTAAAGTTTGCTAATGATTCAGCAATACACGAAGTACCAAAGGTTAAAGAATCTAAATATGTTTATTCAGTTAACTTATTAGATAATCATAGACATGAATCATTAGATGAGATATTAAGATTACTACAAGAATACGCATAAATGTATAGTTACACTTTGTACAATAACGATTGTGTTTTAGATAAAACAACTAACACTATAATTTATAAAGAAGATAGTGAGTGGAAGTTATATGAAAAATGGAAGAAGGATAATGCTGAAGCTGCTGAGCATGCATGGGCAAGTAAACACAATTTACTATTATGGAACAAAGGTGAACCTATATTAAAAGATGGTGTAAAATCATATTATGATAAAGATGGGTTTCTAATAAAAAAAGAAACTACAAATAAAATAGATTATTACAATGCAGATGTTATTTACAAAACTGAACACATTGAAAATGACAGAATTGTTTTAATAAAAAAATATTCAGAAAACAAAATATTGTATGAAGAAAAAAACTTTAAATTAAAAACACATAAGGAGTTTGATATAGGAACAGGTTCAATTGTTTATTACAAAAAAACCAAAGGAGATTTAGAATATGAAGTTTGGTATGATAATAAAATTGTAATCAAATCTTTCTTGAGAAAATTAGATAAAATATTAAAGTTTACAGAATACTTTACTGGTATGAATTCTGTTAGTAAAAAATTACATTATTCAAATAACAATATGTATAAGTGTACCACATACTATACATCTGGTCAAGTTAGGGGATGTGGTTTAATATCCAACGATGATAAGATGCAAGGTGAGTGGATATTCTATCATCACAACAATGAGGTTGAATCTAAACACAACTTTAGTGATGGTAAGTTAATTGGTAAATCATTTTTGTTTTACGAAAATGGAAAGTTATATAAAGAAGTAAATCATGATTAGTTTTATTATAGCATTTGCTAGTAAAGGTGATAATTTATATCGATGGAAAGATACTGATGAGGGGATGATAATATTATCCACAATACTCTGTATTAAAAACATAAATAAGATATTTGATGTACCTAAAGAAATTATATTAGTTGACAACACTAATAGCTTTCCCAATATAGAAATCCCAAATCTTAAGATAGTAAAAGGATTACAATACAAAAAAGAATTTACAGAAGAAGAAATTTCAAAGTACAAGATAGATGATGTAACTAATCATAGTATGTGGGCATCAATTGCTTACAATATAGGTATCGAACATTCTATCGGAGATTACATTGTACTACAACATAACGATATATTTTATCACGAGAATCTTTTACCAACTCTACGCGATATATTGGAGTATAATGAGTATGTTTCGGTAGATTCTAAACACCTTAGTTTGACAGGATATTTAGGGAATAAAGATATTATTGATTCACTAGATATTGATTTTGAAATTGGATATGAAAATGGGGGATATGTAAAACAAAAGCTATTTGGATTAGCAGATGCATATTTCTTTATGTGTAAAAAAGAATTCTTTGATGATTATTCTGTTGATTGGGGATATGGGGATACAAATCATGGAGCAACAATAAAATGTTTAACTAATGGAGATTCTTTCTTACATATAGAACCATTCTTTGGAAACAGTAATTATATTACTGATGATTCAAACTCATATATTCTTTTTGGTAAAAAATTTATCACACATCTAAAAGGCGGGTTTTCAGAAAATAAACTATCGTTTAAAAAAGAAAACAACGAATATAATATGGATGAAACAAACAACTATATAGAACAACTTAAACAACTATCATGAAAACATTTATAATTAGAATAAGTAGTAATAAAGATTCAGTTAGGTCTGCACAACAAACAATAGATTCAGCAAGAAGTGTAGGGTATAATGAACCAATTGAAATATTCGAAGCAATAAAACCAACTGAGTGGAAATCCATTTTACCATATCCAAACACCTTTAATGACTATGCAAGACCAGATAATGTTGCTGCATGTTTTGCCTCTCATTATTTATTATGGGAAAAGTGTGTAGAACTAAATGAACCTATATTAATTTTAGAACATGATGCAATATTCAAAACTAATATACCTGATATAGATTTCGATATGTGTGTTAACTTTGGTAGACCAAGTTATATCAGACCTAATAAAATTGTTTACGATGAACCAAAAGAGGGATTAGATATTGTTAACCAAGTTAACTTTTTAGGTCATCATGCATATGCTATGAAACCAAAAGCAGCTAAAATATTTTGTGATGATGTAAAGAAAAAAGTATTAACACCAAACGATGTGTGGATTGAAAGAAACTCATATCCATGGCTAGAAGAATACAGACCATTTCCAATTCATGCAGATACTGATTTCTCTACTATACAAACTATACTACCAGATGACCATCCAATTATGGAATCATATTATAAAGTTACAAGTAAGGAGAATCCTAATTACGAATACTTAGAAAAATATTTTCCTCATGTTCTAACAGGTCCACAATCAGAAAGACATATAAATGTATAATAAAGTAAATTTACCAATTGGATGGACTGAAGAAATTCCAAAATATTGGACAGACCCAAGTAAGATAAACGCATGGGTTGGTGAACCTATTGAATCTAATAAGTTTCTTTTAGTTAGTTGGAGAATGGCAGGTTCAGAATTTTGTAAAGAGTTAATACGAGAGAATTATCCAGAAACAGTAAATATAAACCATTGGTCAAAGAGTCATATTATCATAGGAAAGAAACTTACTCAACAGTTAATTGATAATGCAAACACCAAAGTGTTCATGATAATATCAGACCCGAGAGATGTTGCAAGTAACTTAGTTAGTTTTGAGAATGGATTTGGGTTACACTACCATGGTCATCATGATTATACACATGGTACGTCTGATTCAAATAGTGTAACATTTTTAAATGAAGTTGCCGATAAACAAATTGAGTTAGTAAATCATTATACAAAAAGATTTGGTGATAACTGTATTGTACTGCGATATGAAGATGCATTTCAAAACCAAGATAAATTTCACAATCAAGTATCTAAGTTTATCGGATACGAACCATTAGGTATTGATGATGTTAGAAAATATAAATGGTCAATCTATAAAAATGTAGGGTTGTTTAGAAACCACTTTGACTCAGATGTTTTAACCAAACACTACAATGAGTACAAATGGTTTTATGATAAATGGGAATATCCAATTGAAGGAATGAATGATTTAAGATATGGATGGCATAGATTTAATGATAAGGTAAATGGGAGACAACTTACCGAAGATTATAAACAGATGTTAAAAAGAAATGGAGTTTCCGAATCCGATAGAACAAACAATATAGATGAATTCTAAGAAAAATGTTATAGTAGTTTCGGCAAGAAGAAGTGGTACGCATCTTCTTCATGATTTAATAGTTAATAATTTTGGATATGAAAGTACTAATTACAACTATATAGATTACTATAAATTTACAGATGAAATGGAAGGGTTTGAATCATCTATGAATGAAGGCGGTAAAATAACTTGGACTCATTCTCATGATTATAAGGATTACCACAAATACAATCATAGTATTGATAACCAAAATAAATTAGATAGATTCTTTTCCGAATCTAAAATTATATTAGTTTACAGAGATGTTAGAGATATAATAACATCATGTTATCACAGACCAAGATATAAATCTAAATATAAAACATTTGATAACTTTTACAAGAACTTCGATTTCGATGGATGTGAATTGATTGACCAGAAATACGATAATATGTTTGAATTATTACTTCAGTATTATAAGAATTGGTTTTCTGTTTACATGGCAAAAGAACTTCTTGATATCGATATGGAAGTAATATCGTTTGAAGAAATAATAAAAGATTACGATTTTTCAGTATCTAAGATAGGAAAGTTTTTAGAACAAACACCAACGGGAGTTGATGTTAGGTTACCAAATAAAAATAATGAAAACATTATTTACACAACCAATGATTTTAGAAATGGAAAGATTAATGATTGGCTTTCGACTATGGAACAGCAATTTGGTACAGAGTTGGGTGAAAGGTTTTACCATGACTTAGGTGCAGGTTTAGATTGTTTTTTAAACGATATAAAGATACATAAATATCATAATCCTCAGCGAAATAAGTTTTACAAACCCATTCCACTAAATGTTGAAAAAGATTTAACATCTGAATTAGAACAATATAAAAATAAATTTAGGTTCTTCGGTGAAAGAGGTGCAATAGAATTAATAGAGAATAGATACAAAGATTCAATACAGAAATCAACAGATTTCAGATACTATCACAAAGTTTTTTATTACGATAAATATGTATTGAAATTTCACTATCCATGTAAAGCAAGTTTAGATAAAAAAACATTTGATTCTACAATACCTACTGCATCAAAAGAACAACTCTTAACGATTCTTAAAACAAATGATTTTCTATATGAAAATGGTATTGTTCCTAAACTATATCATGCAGGAATCTACAAAGGAATTTTGTATGTTATACAAGAAAGATATTCTGAAGAAAGTATAATTTATAACAAATACAATTTTCATCCTAAGTGGGATAATTTTTTCCAATGGGCAGTTGATTTGGGTTTAGACAGACAATTAAAAGAATATTTTTTCAAAGCATTAGAGAACAATATTTTACTAACTGATTTAATCAATGTATATAATAATGCAATTGATAAGAATGGTAATATAAAATACTTTGATTTAGATGGTATAAAATATTTCGAAACAAAAGAAGAAATGATTAACTCAGAAGATTATAAAAACTCAATAGGTATTATAAAAGACATAACATGAAAGGATTTGTAATATATGTAGATACTTCTTCTAAGAGTAAGGAAAGTGCAAAACATACTCAAAGTATGTTTGGTGATATTGATATTACTTTATTCAAAGGGGTAGATAAAACAAATGTTTGGCAAACTTTTATTGATTCTGAGTTAAGTATGTTAGATATAAAACACTTTGGAGGAGGAAAAGTTGATTCAGAAATAGCTACATTTTTTTCTCATTATAACGTCTGGTTAAAATGTATAGAATTGAATGAACCTATATTAGTATTAGAACACGATGCTATTATTATTGGTGAAATTGATTTTAGTATTTTAAATAAATTTGAAGGTGATTTATTAAACTTAGGTGAACCAAATTGGGGAAGTATCACTTTAGATTCACATCCATCTCCATGGCTAGATAAACCAAAAGGAATTTTTTTACGAGATGTATGTAATAACAAACACGATATCTATAAAATGTGGAACAACGAAAAGGGGTTGTGTCATTGTGATACTATGTGGTTATTTGGGGCTCATGCATATTTATTAAACCCAAGTGGTGCAATAAAATTAGTTGAAGGTACTAAGAAAGGAATCCTTCCAGCAGATATTTATATAAGACAAGAACTCATAGATATCTATGATTACTTACCTCACCCAATAAAACAAAATGGAGATTTTTCATTAATACAAAGATGGATGGATGAATAATATTTTTGAAACATATACGAGTGGTTTAAAAGATAATTTATTTATAGTTACAAAAGTTATTGTAAAAGATAACAAAGGTAAGTTTCATATAAACACGTCTATACCTCAAGAAATCTTTTTAAGTATAATCGATTTTTCTCTTAATTTTGATAATCTAAAATTTGTTTGTAGAGCAAATCATGATGATAACGCAGGTACACCAAATAGTAATCAAATAACTCTATTACGAAAATATGGTAAGATATTTTTTCAAGACCCTTGGCCAACACCTGTACCAAATTTTAAATCTGATTCTGTTGTATTTAGATTTGGATATGATGAAGGATGTGAATATGATAAAATGTGTGCACACAATCCAATTCACAATGTAGAAGAAAATGATGGAACGTATTACTATTTAATAAGTAAAAATAATATAGTGAAATTGGAATCAAAAAAAATATTAATATGAAACAAAAAATATTAATAATAGGTCAACCAAGAAGTGGTACATCATCATTACTAAATAATATATGTAAACAAGATTATGTACGAATATCAGAACCATATAATTATAGTTTCGGTGAAAGATATGAATGGCCATTAAAGGAATTAGAATCCGATAGAGTGGCAATAAAATCTTTGGTTGTACAAATACCATCCAAAGAAAAATCAAAAGGATGTATGCACTTCGTTGAGTTTTCTAAGTTAGTTGATAGAGTTATATTATTAAAAAGAAATAACCAACAAGAACATTTTGAAAGTTTATTAAACTTACATTATAGATTACTTCAAGATAATAAAATAAATTCACATAAGAAATATGTATTTGATGGATTACTTTTTAGTAAAATTCCAAAAGGTCTTATTACTAAAATAGAAGAACTACAGCAAAACTCACTAGAGGATATAACTGAAGTATCTGAAAAATTAAATATTCAACCCACTTCCTATGAAGATTTATATGGGGAAGATAGAATGAAATCATTTGAAATAATAAACAAATGGGATTTAGATTTAGACCCATTTGAACTAAACGAAGCTTTACATCCCCAACATAGATACAGACAGTTCACAGATAAGAATCTTTTATAGCAAAATAATTCAAAAATGCCTTGGAGCTTTGAGCTATTTTTTGTATATTAGCTATGTAAGATTAAGTGATATGATAAAAAGTAAAGAAAGTTTAAAGAGAGGAATCGAAATCGATTTGACAGGACCCGATGGTAACGCGTTTGTTCTTATGGGATACGCTAAAAGATTCGGTAAACAAGTTGGTATGGGTGATTCTTATATCAATGAAATGTTAGAAAAAATGATGAGTTCGGATTACGAAAACTTAGTTAAAGTATTCGATGATGAGTTCGGTTCAGTAGTAACTTTATTAAGATAAACCCTAAACCTATGATAAATAAAATAAAATCTAAAATGTTAACCTATCTGTTTAAAGATTGGGTAGCAAATGAATATGATTTAGAAACCCTAGAACTTACTAAGGGTATGATTAATAATAGAGAAATAATGTTAAAAACCATTATTGATAAAGTAAATCATAAACCAATATTAGGATATAGAAGTCATTGTAAGTAAAATAATTGAAAAATGCCATTGTAGTCTCAATTATTTTTCTTATATTAGCTTTGTAATAAGAGAGATATGAATAAAAAACCAATATTATATATAGACATGGATGGTGTGTTAGTTGATTTATCTAAACACTATAAACAATTTTTTGTTGATAATCCACATCTAGTAAAAAAATTCGAACATTGTCCAGACCACATACCTGGTATATTCAGAGACCCACCCCCATACGAAGATTGTATTGAGGCTGTAAAGAAACTTTACGATTCTGATAAATATGATATGTTCATCGCAACATCAGCCCCTTGGGGTAATCCAGATTCATTAACTGATAAAAGGTTTTGGATTGAGAAATACTTTGGAAGAATGTTTCACAAAAAGTTAGTAACAACTCACAGAAAAGATTTGTTAGTTGGTGATTACCTAATTGATGATAGAGTTAAAAATGGTGCTGGAGATTTTCCAGGTGAACACATCCACTTTGGTTGGTGTTACGAGAATGAGAAGTGGAACAAATACCACTCTTGGGATACTGTATTAGATTACTTACTATGATAAACAAATTAAAAAAACTTTGGAACTATCTAACTTGGTTAGAAGAACAACGAATGAAAGCCGCAATCAAATGTGGTAGTGCAGGACCTTTACTATGATAAACAAACTATTAGATTATGTAGTTCTAGTTTTTATTATTGGATTATTGATGATATTATCATCTTGTTCAATACCAGATGATGAACTACTACAACCAATACCACCTACATTAGAATTAGATGGTAGATTAGATATGGATTCAAATGGATATTACCATTTAGAACTACGCCAAGATGTACATCAAACAATACATACTATATCTGGTACAGTTGGTAATACACTTGAATGGGATGAACCTATGAAAGTAGAATGGGATAGTAACCTAGTTTGGTACTTACAAGATGAGGTACAAGTAACCACGTCTAATGGAGCATCTTATGTTGTTGATGGTAAAGTTAATAATGTAATTGGACCAGTTAAAACAATGGTAGGAGATACTCTAATATTAACTGGTACTATACGAGAACATTTAGTATCTGATACCATAAAAATAGTTTTAGAATGATACCAATAAAAATACATAGTACACCTATTACCGAAGAAACGTTTAAGAAACAAGGGTGGACACGAGAAGAAGAAGAGGATATAAAAGGCAATACTTTTACATATTGGATTCTATCATTACCAAAAGGAAGTAAAGACCCATATGCACCATGTTTTATTTCTAATACATCAAACCAAAAACTAAAAGGATTAGAAGAAGGAGAATATGTAGTAGAGTTAAATGATTTCGGTGGATTAGGATTTTGTAGTAGTGAAGAAGAGATAGAAGTATTATATGAAATGTTAACAAAAAAATCAATATATCAATGAAAAATTATACAGCAGAACAATTATCAGCAAACTATGATAAGTTCATAGAAGCATTAAAGAAAGTATTCAAAGGTGAGAGGTTAGAAAAACTCTTACATATGTACTCAGAAAAAGAATTGGGTACAGAACTAACTCTTGCACCTGCAAGTGGTAGATTACAATTTCATTCAGCATACGCTGGTGGTTATATAGACCATGTATTGAATGTTGCAAGAAACTCATATAAACTGAAAAAAGTTTATGAAGAGACTGGAATAAAAGTAGATTTTACAGCTGAGGAATTATTATTTGCTGCATTTCATCACGATTTGGGTAAACTTGGAAACTCTGAAGGCCCATTGTATGTAGAAGAAACATCAGATTGGCATAGAAAGAATCTAGGAAGAGTTTATAAACACAATGATGAGATTAACTATATGGATGTTACCCATCGTGCACTTAACCTATTGAATAACTATGGTATCAAGTATAACGAAAAAGAACAACTAGGAATTATGTTGGCGGATGGGTTATATAATGAAGCAACAAAACCATATTTTATGGCAAGAAGTCCTGAGTATGGATTGAAAACTGATTTACCATACATTTTACATTGGGCAGACCACATGAGTTGTAGACAAGAAAGAAAGGAATGGGAAGATTCAAAACCATTCTAACTGACATATTGTCATAACCAAAAGTGATTATACTGACATATTGTCATGTTTTATGTGTTGGTATGAATTTGGTACTATAAAGAGTAAATGTTTAAATTAAAAAAAGGAATAAATTATGCTTTACACAATTAATAATACATTCGTTGATGATTTTCTCAATGATGTACTAACAACAAAACCAAAAACTAATTACTCATCTTTTGATGCTGAAGTACTAGAAGATGGAAAACAAAAAGTTACAGTTAACACTATTGGACATAATCCAAAAGATATTACAGTAGAAGTTACTGAAGAAGAAGTTACAATCAAATCTAAGAAAGTAGAGAACTCATCTCGATTTGTTAAAGATATTGATTTAACACTAACAGTTGGTGCCGATTATGATGGTACAAAATCAACTGCAAAATTCGACAATGGGTTACTCACTCTCCTCATTGATAAGAAGGTAAATAAAAAGGCTAAGACCTTAAAAATTTCTTATTAAACTCACTATCGAAATAATTGAAGGGGAAAGAAATTTCCCCTTTTTTTATATATACAATATTTATTATTACAAGAAAACTATATTATTATGAAAGATGCTTACAAACAAAAAGTTTATAATCTAATCGAAGGTGTACTATCTAGGTCTAAAATATTAGATGATGGTATTACTGGAGTTAAAAAAGTTTCTCCTCAAGACGCAAGAAGGCTTGTATCCGAAGTTACTAAGTTAACACAAAACATAAGAGAAATGATAGATATCTCTTAGAAAGGGAAATCAAATGAAATTCAGAACCCTATTACTAGGATTATCCGCATTGTTTGTAGCATTTAATGCTGCGTTCTTTTCGGTAAGTGGTTTAAGTAAATTATTTGCAGGAGCAGCATTATCTGTTATTGTAATGGCTAGTTCATTAGAATTAGCAAAACTAATTACCGCTGGATATCTGTACAATTATTGGGAAAAAATAAATAAATCATTTAGATTATATCTAAGTGGTGCAGTAGTTATCTTAATCCTTATAACATCATTAGGTATCTATGGATTTTTAACATCTGCATTTCAAGATACATTTAACCAATACAGTATCAAAGAGAAACAATTAGCATTCCTACAACAGAAAGAACAGTTTTGGGGTGATGATGTAAAACGATATGATGAAGAACTTAAAAGAATTTCTACTAACATTGGTACTCTTTCCAATGCTAAATCTCAACAAATCCAAGTACGAGACACCGCGGTGGTTGGGGGCGTTAGAACCACAATCTCCACTGCAGAACTTAGATTGGCACAATCTCGTATTGAAGTGGAAGAGAGAAACAAGAGCTCGGTACAAGAGAAAAGAGAAGTAGCTGCAGATTCACTACAATCTATTCAGTTAAAAATTTTAGATTTAGAATCTATGGAGGGTGTATCCTCAGAACTAGGGCCACTAGAATATCTTAGTGGATTACTTAACAAACCAATGGACCAGATTATCAATTGGTTTATCTTAATCATTATCTTTGTTTTCGACCCGTTGGCTGTTGCACTTGTAATTGCATTTAACAACGCTTTAAAAGTTGATAGGGGTATTATAGATAAACAGAAAATAATTCGTAAGAGAGAGTTATATGATGAAGTACCCGAAGAAGAGATAGTAGAGGAGTTGAATGAAGAAGAAGATGTAAAGGAAGAACTTCCACCAGAGGCAAGAGGATTTACTCCACCAAAAAAAGAAGTTCCTCAATTTACAAAAGCAGAAGTAAGATTATATACACATCCTCACTTTGATTGGAATAAGAAAGAGACCTGGCAAAATGACCCCAAGGCAGTACAATATTGGTTAAGATATGTTAAACCAAAAGATGAGGATGACGAGTTTACAAAAAAAACTTATTAAATGCCTTGGAGCTTTAAATTATTTTTATTATATTAGCTGTATAAAATAAACTATATGAATTTAGGATACGCTTGTATTAATATGACATTGGGTAAACAAAAACCCAAAATCACAACAAATAGAAGTATGATTAAACGTACCTTCTTAGAGAAGGGTGTTGATTATGCTGGTGAACTATCTTTACAAAATGTTAGAGATTTACATTCCATCTTAGAATGGAACAACAACAATGGAATCAAATGTTTCAGAATATCATCTGATATATTTCCATGGGCTTCAGAGTATGGTATTGAAAACTCACCATACTACAAACGAATTCAAACAATACTTCAGGCATGTGGTAACTACGCAACCAAACATGGTATTCGTATTACAGCACATCCTGGTCCTTTCAATGTACTTGTATCTCCAAGAGAGAATGTTGTACAGAATACAATTACTGATTTAGAGATACATGGTAAAGTATTCGATATGTTAGGATTATCTCGTACACCTTACAACAAACTAAACATACATTGTAATGGTGTCTATGGTGATAAGATTTCTGCTATGGATAGATTCTGTAAGAACTTTGAGAAACTATCACCAGCAGTACAAGGAAGGTTAACAGTAGAGAATGATGATAAAGCATCTATGTACTCAGTAAAAGATTTGATGTACATACATGAACGTATTGGTATTCCTATTGTATTTGATTATCATCACCACAAGTTCAACACAGGTGGTTTATCAGAACAAGAGGCACTTGAATTGGCAATCTCTACATGGCCAAAAGATATCAAACCAATTGTTCACTACTCAGAATCAAAAGCATTACACGAAAGTAATGATAAAGTAAAACCACAGGCTCATTCTGATTACATCAATGAGTTACCTAACTTATATGGTAACGATGTAGATGTTATGGTAGAAGCCAAGGCAAAAGAATTATCTATATTACCATTTATATAACAACATATGGAACGAGAAGAAAGAATGTACAAATCTCATTTGGCAAGAAAGAAAAGAAAAGAAACCAAAGAGGTTGTAGATAAAGTAGAAAAGAGAAAAAACGCTGATGCTAAAAATCTAAAAAAGAAATATAAGAAGATTAAAGATAGACATCACGATAATAAACTATAAAATGAAAGAAAAAAAAGTTAGACAGTACAGAAGTAGACAAGGTAGGAGTGATAAACAATATGAATCTAATCTGAAAGCCATGACATATGGTTGTATAGGTCTCTTGGCCATACTAACTAGTATAATCATTTATGGAGTAGTAACAACATGAATACATTAGATAAACAATATCAAGGGATTCTCAGAAAACTAATAATGTATGGTCAAGAGAAACCCGATAGGACTGGAACTGGTACTCTATCCTATTTCGGAGAACAAATAAGACATGATATGAGTAAAGGGTTTCCACTTCTTACAACAAAGAAAATGGCAGTCAAAACAATGATGACTGAATTGAAGTGGTTCTTGAAAGGAGATACTAATATCAAATATTTGGTTGATAATGGATGTAATATCTGGAATGGTGATGCTTATAAACGATATGCAGATATTGAATGCAATCCACCTCATGACCATTCGTTATCACAAAAAGAGTTTGTTGATAAAATTAAAACCGATGATGAGTTTGCAAAAGTATGGGGAGAACTAGGTCCTATCTATGGTAAACAATGGAGAAATTGGTTTGGTTATGATGAAAATATTAACCATATTAGAGTTGACCAAATAGAACAACTGATTAAAAATATAAAAGAAAATCCAAATAGTAGAAGATTAATGGTAAGTGCATGGAACGTTGGGGAATTAGATAAGATGGTATTACCTCCTTGTCATTATGGATTCCAATGTTATGTAAACGATGGTAAACTTTCACTTATGTGGAATCAAAGAAGTGTTGATACTTTCTTAGGATTACCATTTAACATTGCATCTTATGGAATGTTATTACTTTTACTATGTGAAGAGACTGGATTAAAACCAGGCGAACTAATCGGTTCATTAGGTGATGTACATTTATATAAAAATCACTTAGAACAAGCACACGAACAAATTAAAAGAGATTCTTTTAAATTACCAACTATTGATTTAAGTAATGTAAATATATTAGAAGGTGAATTTGATTATTCTATTATTGATTACGAATCACATCCAACAATTAAAGCACCACTATCGAATTGATACAACCAAGTAGAAAAGAAGAAAAGAACGATAAACACAGATATCATACTCACTTATATGTAGGGGGAACTTCTGTCACTAAAGGTGGTGGATTTGAAAACAACCGAACAGATATAAGACCACTATATAAAGAAAAGTATAATATCGATTTACCTGATATAGAATTTTGTAGTTACGCATCTGTACTTGCATCTAATCTTGGTGTTAGTGGACTTACAAATGATGCAAAATGTGGTAGTGGTACAAAAAGAATAATAAGAAAGGCAACTGAGTTTATAGTAAATACTGAATACGATAATCGAGTAGACCTTGATAAACATTATACATATCATTTTGAGTTTCAACCTGGTATAAGAGATGATGTTTGGTTTTCTAAAGAAAATGAATATGGTATTTGTAACGCAAGTTGGAATGATAGAGATAAACGTTATCAGTTTTCACTTGTTAAAGAATGGTTTACTGAAGAAGAAACAAACCAACGATATGATGAAACATATGGTGAGGACTATCAAAAGTATATTGATAATCATTTTGATGAAGTAGAGTATCACAAAAATGAATCAAGGATGATAATGAACTTTATTGGGTGGTTGGATTCATTACCATTAAGAAAGTATTATACATTTTCAATTGGACACTTTGACAATTGTTACTACATAACTGAAGAAGGTGAAAGAAAAGATATGAGAGAACATCCTAGATGTATAAACAGATATTTGGATGGTAAGGATTTGTGGAACTATGCACACGATATGAAATGGTTAATATCAGATGAAGTAGATAACGATGATAATCATATAGGATATTTTGGTTCAAGAAAAATAGGAAACAAACTTACTAGTATATTCGCAGAATTAACTAAATTGGGCCCATTGTTTGGTGAATATAAAATTCAACCAAAAACTGAAATACAATTTTGCTCACCATTTGAGGATTATTGTCCTGCAATTGCTGATGTAGTACCTCATTTAAAAAATATAAACTTTAAACAAGTACCTGCAGATAATTGTAAACTATTATGTATAGAACACGATAACTTACATCAAGGAACTGAATTTTATGAATTTAAACATTACTATGAAGATATACAAAAGATAGTAAAAAATAATGGAGGTAAAATGTTTTTATCTATTAGACAAGAATCATTCCAAGATATTGTAGAAGAATCAATTTATAAAGTTTGTTGTGATGAATGGGGATGGGATAAGAGTGATATCATAATACTAGATTGTAATATAAACAGAGCAGATTTAAGTTTACTAATGAAAACATATCAAGATGACCCAATAGTAATTCCAGAATCTCCAGTTCCTTTAAGTGCATATTTTCATGACGCGTGGACATTAAAACAACCTCAACCAAGAAGATTTAACTTTAGTATGTTAATAAACAAAGAAACATCTTTTAGAATTGGTGCACTAGATAAATTATTTAAACATGGAATACCTAGTGATTCTTTATTTACGTTGAGGGCAATACCACAAGATTTTGAAGATATACAATCGTTATCAAATTATGAATTAGAAAATATCGATAACATAAAATTAATCAGAGGGAAATCAGTAGAAGATTATTATCCATTAAGTGAATCAGAAAAGTTTGACGAGTATTTAAGAACAAATCAAACCATATACAACTCTGTTATAAAAACATACAAAGATTCCCATTTTAATATTATATTGGAAACTTCTATGATGGCACATGAAAGTAAAAAAGATATATTTAATCATGTATCAGAAAAAACATTAATTCCAATATTATGTGGTTGTTTGGTATTTTCAGTAGTACCTGGTATTAACTATCAGATAATGGAAGATAAATGGGGATTGAATTTTTCTTACTTGAAAGAGTTTGGTATTTCTGATTATAGAACAAATACACTAGAAGAACAAATGTCCGAGTTATCAAAAATAGGTATATGGGCAAACGAAAATGGTGGAGATTCTTTATTTAGATTACATAAAAAATATCATGATATCATAACTGATAATTATCGAGTTTTAGAAAATGCACTATTTACTGATAAAACCGAAGAAACTCTTATACAGATTTTAAACCATCATAAAGAGTATTCAACACAAGAGAGACCAAAACAAAAATTTTACGCCAATGAAGAAGTATAAAGTAATTTTAATTAGTGGTGGGTTTGACCCAGTCCACAAAGGACATATAGAATGTATCCAAAATGCTAAGAAGTTAGCAGATGAAGTTTGGATAGGATTAAACAACGATAGTTGGTTAAGGAGAAAGAAAGGTAAATCTTTTATGAAAGAAGGTGAACGAAAGTTTATCATGGAATCATTAAGAGATGTGGATTATGTTTATGTAATGAATCCACTCATACATGGAGATGATACAGCAATTGATTTCATTGACCATGCAAAACACAAATGGCATTTTGAAAAGAGAGGTGAGTTAGAAGGTAATGTAGCATTTGGTAATGGGGGAGATAGAACAGAAACAACTACACCAGAGAATGATGTATGTAATTCATATGGAATAGAATCAGTATGGGGATTGGGAGATAAAGTACAATCTTCATCATGGTTATTAGAAAAATATTTAAATATAGCAGAATGACAAAAATAGTACAAGATGTAAGTAAGTTAAAAACTCCACTTACAAAATTACCAAAAAACAAACAAGAACAAGATGTGTTATCAGCAGCATTGATGACATCACTAACAAAACATAAAGGGTTCGGATTATCAGCAAATCAAATCGGAGTTGATAAACGAATTTGTGTTGTAAATGTAAAAGACCCGTTAGTACTTGTAAACCCTCGTATAACGAATAGAAGTGAAGATGGTATAGTTTATATCGAATCATGTCTATCGTTACCTAAAACAATGACTAAACCAAGATATACTGTACGTTCGCAAACAATTACAGTAGAAACAGATAACTTGGGAACAATTGAGTTTGGACCAGATGAACCAAAGAAGATTGGAACTAAAGACCATAATTATTTTGGAGATGAGGGATTATTAGAATGTGTTGTTGCTCAACACGAAATCGACCACCTAGATGGTATTTTGATAACAGATGACGTTAGAAAATACGATAGAACTATACGAAGTGAAAAGAAGTATGGTAGAAACGACAGAGTAATGGTTAAGTTATCAGATGGTACAACTGAGTTTATGAAATACAAAAAAGCAGAACCATTACTAGCCAAAGGTGCAGAAATTCTGTAATTGTAGAGAAATCTATATTTAGAGATACGCGTTAGTTATTTGCAAAAATAATTGAAAAAAGCCTTGGAGCTTTGTAAAATTATTGTTATATTAGCTAATATAATCAAAAGGAGTAATCCCTATGAGAAAACAAATAATATTTACGTTAGTAGTTTCACTACTATCGTTTGGAATGATAGATTCCGCAGTAACACAATCTGATAACAATCAACCAACAATTGAACAGTTAGAAGAAGAAAAAAAGATTCAAGAGTTAGAATTAAAAAGACTCGAAGAAGAAAGAATCAAAAAATATCACGAGGATGAACTTAATAGATTCCTAAATGATATAGGATTCAGAGAAAGTGGTAACAGATATGATATCACAAACAAATGGGGATACATGGGTAAGTATCAATTTGGAAAATCAACTCTGAAAGGATTAGGATTCAAAGTAAGTAAAAACGAATTCCTAAATAACCCAAAACTACAAGAAGAAGCAATGATGGCTTTATTACTACACAACAAAGAAAAACTTCAAAAGTATATCGATGTATTTGATGGACAAACTGTTAATGGTATGTACATCTCAGAGAGTGGAATATTGGCAGCAGCACATCTTGGAGGACAAGGGTCTGTTAAAAGATACTTCAGAAATGGTAAAGTATTCAAAGATGGATTCGGAACAAAAATCACTTCTTACATGGATAAGTTTAGTGGTTATGATATAAAATTAAATTAAAGTTATGTTAGAATTATTTACAACCTATAACATTGTTATAGCAGTTTTGAGTATCCTTATAATTGGTTTAGTAATCGGTATAAGGAATTTAAATATACAAAACGAACAGTATCAAGATTACATCGAAGAGGAATTAGTAAAAACAGAACAACTCAGAATCAAAGTTGAAAAGGCCTATGATAGAATGCAAGATGCAGATATTAGGGGTTCATTTGAATCTGATGATGAAGTTGGTTCAGCCTTTTCGGAATTAAAAGAAATAATTGAAGAATTAAATAAAACCATATAATATGCCAATAAAAAAGAAGAGAAGAAAAAAATCCAAAATGTATTTTGGTACTCCTGCACAAGAAGCAATCATAGAGTACAATAAATCTAAAGACCCTAAGGAGAGGAACGAGATTTACAAAACAAGAATTAAGTATCCATTTGAGAAACTTGCAGAGAATGTTTTAAATACATTTAAGTTTACTTACTTTGATGTACCAAAAAGAGATATACAAACAGAAGTGGTATCTACTATGGTAGAAAAAATTCATATGTTCAAAGAAGGCAAGGGTAAGGCATTTTCTTATTTTACTATTATTGCAAAGAATCATTTGATTCTAAAAAACAATGGTAATTATAAAAGGTGGAAACAAAACGCACTGATGTCCGAAATGCCTCCAACATGGAATCCAGAAAATGATTTCTATCATCAACAAGAAAATTCTGAGATGAAACAATTTAAAAAATTGATGTTAGAATATTGGGATAAAAATTTAACTAAAGTATTCACTAAGAAAAGAGATATTCAAATTGCAGATGCCGTACTAGAGTTATTTAGAAGAGCAGAACATATTGAAAACTTTAACAAAAAACATCTTTACTTATTGATTAGAGAAATGACAGATGTTAAAACACATTACATAACAAAAGTAGTTAACGTAATGAAACAACATCAGAGAAAGATTTTAAATGAATACCTAGAAGTAGGAGAATTTACAACCGATAGTAGAGATGAGTTTAGTTGGGAAGGGTAAATATGTAATCGGATTATCATTTGGATATCACGATTCTGCTGCTGCATTAATGAAAGATGGACACATCTTATCTGCAGTAGAAGAAGAAAGATTTACTGGTATCAAGCACGATAACTCGTTTCCCTCTAACTCTATTGACTGGATTTTAGAAAGTAATAATCTAACAATACATGATATAGAAATTGTTTGTTATTATGAGAATCCATCTGAAAAAAAGAATAGAATAAAAGATGTTGCCAAAAGAACATTTTTTAAAAATCCAATAGGTAATAGTAAGATATTAATAAATTCACTTTTTTCAAAAGATGATGTTTATAATAGTATCAGAAAATACTTTCATAAAAATATAGAAGTAGTATATGGAGACCATCACTTATCTCATAAAGCATATGCTTATTATACTTCTACATTTAAAGATTCTGCAGTACTTACTGTTGACGGTGTTGGGGAATATGAAACAACTACACTTTCAGTTTTCAATGGTAACCAAAACATTCCAATACAATCGATTGAGTTTCCACATTCTTTAGGATTATTATATTCTACAATAACAGCATTCTTAGGATTTAAACCAAACGAGGGTGAATATAAAGTTATGGGATTGGCACCATATGGTACACATTTATTTCATCACAAAAAGTTTCAAAAATTATTTTACTTAACTGATGATGGTGGGTTTAGATTAAACATGAAATATTTTACATACGAATATTCAGATAAGACAATGTTTAATTCTAAATTATCAGAGTTATTTGAAATTCCAAATAGATTACCAGAAGAACCAATAAATGATATACACAGAAATATAGCAGCAGCATTGCAAAATACATATGAATTTTTATTCTTTAGATTATTAGATAAACTACAAGTTGAATCTAAATCTAATAATTTATGTTTAAGTGGTGGTTGTGCATATAATGGAACTGCAAATGGAAAGATTTTAGAAAGAACAAAATTTAAACAATTATGGATTCCACCAGCTCCTTCTGATGCCGGTTCTGCAATTGGTGCACTTTTAGCGTTTCATTACAATAGAAGTAATAATAAACGAGTTTCAAACAAAACACCATTCTTAGGACCAGAACAAACAAATAAAGATTTTATTGAATTATGTAAAAATGATAAAAGAGTTCATTGGGAAGTTATACCTGATAATACTTTATTTAAAAAAGTTTCTAAACTAATATCTGAAGGAAATATTATTGGATGGGTTCAAGGTAGGTTAGAGTTTGGTGCAAGAGCGTTGGGTAATCGTTCTATCTTAGCAGACCCAAGAGACCCACAAATGAAGAAGAGGGTAAACATGGTTGTAAAAAAACGAGAAGGATTTAGACCGTTTGCACCAATGGTAACCTTAGAACATAGAACTAAATTTTTTAATCCACCATATCATATACCTTATATGAATCAAATCATACGAGTAAATGATGAACACCAAGATAAACTTCCAGCAATAACACATACTGATGGTTCTGCAAGAGTACAAACAGTTACCAATAAATTTAATCCAAGAATACATCGATTGTTACAAGAGTATGGAAAACTGACTGGATATCCAATACTACTTAATACTTCATTCAATCTAAAAGACCAAACTATGGTTAGAGATGGACAAGAGGCCATTGATACGTTTATGAAATGTGATATGGATTATTTAGTATTAGGGAACGTATTTCTTACAAAAAAAATACAATAATTTTACATTTACATAACAATTTCTTAACATTGGTATATTTATACTAAAGGAGGAATTATGAAAGAACAATTACCAAAAGTAAAGATTGTTCAAATAATAGCAATCCTAGTATTATCTCTGTGTTCACTATCCCTCTTTGGTCAAACCAAAGTTATTACACAGATAGACAACAATCTTTACGAGTATAGAGCTTACAACGAAGATGGTTCTATACATCAAAAGGGAACATACATCGGAACAGAAGATGGCAAACTATTAGTCCACTCTTATTGGAGTGATGATGTAGGTACAAAGGCGTTGTATAAGAGAGGAAAGTTGGTTTGGATTAAACCAAAAGGACAACCTCGTTATACTTATGAACAGATAGAGTACGAACAAATGAAGGCTGAAATCAAAAGATTGAAGGCGATTGTGGCTCTAAATGACTAATCGTAATTCAAAGTGATTAGATAGAAACCCAACCCCGTAAGGTTGGGTTTTCTTATTGACACCTGATATAGTTCACACAATCGGTGTGAAATTCTAAAACATACTTTTTACTTCATATATACCATAGTTATTACTGACATGTCCGACGTTTTGTAATATGAGAAAGTTATTTTTCTAATTAAAACAAAGGAGAAGCATATGGAATTTTTGAAAAAAATCGGCTCTTGGGCTGAAGAACTTACAAAAATTGGTATTAGTATCATAGCCTTAGGAGTTGTACTTGAAGTACTCTTCAAAGGTGCAGACATCCCATTCTGGCCAGAGGTATCAGTAGTTGATAACATCATGGGCATTTTAGGAGGTTTGAGTGCTGAAGGTCTATTAGGACTTGTTGGTGCTTTCGTACTTTACCACATAATCAAAAAGTAATAACTATTGATTAACATAACGCGTTTAAGAACTAACCTCACTTGAAAAAGTGAGGTTTTTTCGTTTATGATATTTATATATGAGATAATGTATAAAAATTATGAGTACAAACTTTGAATTATTTCCTGGTAAAGATTTAAGTGGATTGTTTAAAGACATCTACGATAACCAGCAAAATAAAAAATCAAGAATATCAGAATTGATTGCCGAAATGAAGAAGGTAATTAGACATTCTGGTGATATGGCAGTAATTGGACCAATCATAAAAGATTTAGTTGATACTTCAGTTCGAAATGATGAATCATTAATCAAAATGGCAGCAATTGCACAAAGAATGATTGGAGCTCAAAACAAAGCAGAAGGAGATAGCGGATTCTTAACAGATAAAGAAAAAGAACAATTACTATCACAACTAGAAGATACCATTGCAGAAGTTTCCGATGAACACGATACAAAGGTTGATGAACTAACAAACGAAGTTGAAGAATTAAAACAGAAGGTAAATAAAAATGTTTAAATTTAGTGACAACAACGTACAAACATCTAAACAAAGAACACAATCCAAAAGTAGAAGTGATACTGGTATTGTAATAGATGTAATTTTAGATGAAACTAATAAATCATTACCTAAGTTCAAAGAAGTAGGACAGGTAGATGGCATTGACGCATCAGATATACATACTGGTAAGATAGGTGGGGTTAGAGTAAGAACATTATCTAATTCAGAAGTTCAAGACGAAGACCTTCCAATAGTATATCCACTTGACGCAACAATTAGAACTCTTCCAGTCTTGGGAGAAGAAGTTCAGATAATTAGAATGGCAGGTAAAAAGTTTTATCGTCAATTTAATATTGCAGGTACACCAAACGTATCAAACGAAGGTTTAGTTCTTTATAGAGAAACATTTGGTAGTTCAGATAAAAGTGGTGGTGGAGGTGGTTATGGTGATAATTCATCTACTGGTGTATCACAACCACAAGGAGGTAGTACTAGTAATCAAGGAGATTATGGTGATTATTTTGAGGCAGATGCCAAGATACATAGATTAAAATTATTTGAAGGTGATACTATAATAGAATCTCGTTTTGGTCAATCACTAAGATTTAGTGGATACAACAACGATGATAATAAATTCTCACCAACAACTATTATACGAAACAGAGAATCAGACCCATCAAGAGAATCTCAAGGAGAGTTTTCATCACAAAAAATCGGTGGAACAACACTAGAAGATGTCAATAGAGATGGTTCTACAATAGTAATGGGTTCACGAGATTATCAACTACCCTTCATACCAGGTACTGTTGATGATAAAGGTACTTCTGATTTTGAAACAACACCTGATACATTTAAAGATTATCCTTCTGCAGATGATTTAACAGGTGACCAAATTTTAATTAGTAGTGGAAGATTAATCTTTTCATCAAAAAATGCTGAAATGATTTTTTATTCTAAAGGTAACTATGGATTTATATCAGATAAAGGAATGTCAATTGATAATGCACTTGGAATTGATATTACAACTGGTGATAATATAAACATAGTAACCACCGATAATGATTTTAATTTATTCGCAGGTTCAGGTGAAATACACATTGGAGATGATTCTAATGAACAACTTGTAAGAGGAAATGAATTGGTAAAGTTATTAGATGAATTACTTACAGAATTAGCATCTGAAACACATCCAACTCCTGCAGGCCCATCTGGTCCACCTGTAAATGCACCAAAATATAATTCTATAAAAAGTAAATTAAAAAATATATTATCACCTGCTAATTTCACAAACTAATGTCACTAAATCTATTTAAAAGTAATTTAATAAGATACATGAGTACTGAACCAGACTCAAGTGATGATTTTGCTGAATACTTAACATCACAATATGATGGAGCAGTAAAACGAGGAACTGACCTTTTAAATGCAGTACCACTTCAGACGGGAAATACTGCAACAATGGAATTAATATTAAAAGGTTTCTTTAGAATGAATAACTTTAAACAGAGTGGTACATTAAACATTCAAGATTGGGGCCCTGCGTTTAAGGCATATTGGTTAGGTGCACAAGGAGGATTATTTCCACCACCTGCTATTCCTGCAGATGGAACAATACAAAATATATCATCACAAGTTCACTTAATTATAAATCCAGGTCAATGGTCAACAAATATTCCAACACCACCAACTAACTCAGTAAAATCATTCGTAGATGTATTAGCTTTGGCAATAGTTGCACACTTAATGACAGTAGAGGGAATTATTATAACAACATCATTGTATCCAACAGCACCTACTCCTTTGCCAGGGCCAGGTGTTAGAACTTGGAAAGGATACCAAATTCCTGGATAATATCCAAAAAATAAAGAATCAATATTTATATAAAGAGAAAACTTAGTTTAAACAAACTTAATTAATTATGGAAGCGAAAAAATTAGCTAAATTGGTGAAGGTATTGGTAGAGGCAGAGGTTGCAAAACAACAAGAAAAGTTTTTGAGTAAAACCTTTCCCAAGATTCTTAAAGAAGAAATAAAAAGAATTCAAGAATCAAAACAACCAATAACAAATCAACAAGATGTTGACCCATTCTCCCTTGCAACAGCTGCATTGGAAGATGATAGACAACAAACAAATACTAAAACGTATTCCAACAATCCAGCGTTAAATGAGGCGTTACAAAATACTAAACCATTTGAACAAATGGATAAAACAGTAGGATTCGGAGGACATAACGTTGCGATGGGAGGAGGTGTACCACCGAACCTGCAACATTCAATGGCAGCACAAATGGGGTATGGTAATATGAATATGGGTGGTGCATCTAAATCAACAGGTTTAGGAGTTCAGACAGGATTGGCTGGATTGGATAGAGTTTTAAACAGAGATAATAGTTCTTTGGTAAAAGCATTTGATAAAAAGAAAAATTGGAGACCTGGTCAGGAATAATAAATGGCTTACGAGATTTCAAAGAAAGTAGTAATTGATACTGAAGAATTTAACGATTATGCAGTAGGATTATCTTTGCCAATTAAAAATGGTAATGGTGGTTTCTTTGAACAAAATTTCAATACATTTGACCAAGCAAAAAGTAATTTAAGAAATCTATTGTTAACTAAAAAGGGAGAAAGATTTTTACAACCAGAGTTTGGTAGTGGATTACAAACTCTTTTATTTGAACCAATAGATGAAACATTTGAAACACGAGTTTCTGATACAATTACTGAATCAGTTTCTCAATGGTTACCATATATAACAATTGACGATATATTTATAGATATATCTGATAGTAATAAAGACAGAAATAAAGTAGGTGTTGAAATTAAATTTAAAGTAGGGGAAACTTTAGATTTACAAACAGTAACATTTACGTTGGGTACATAAAATGGCAATAAATAATAATGTAAATTCGAACTTTAAGGATAAAGGTAAATCATTAAAATACCTTAACAAGGACTTTGGGTCTTTTAGACAAAATCTTATAGAATTTGCTAAAACTTATTTTCCAAAAACTCATGCAGATTTTAATGAATCATCACCAGGTATGATGTTCATTGAAATGGCATCGTATATTGGAGATGTTTTAGGATACTATATTGATGATACCTTAAAAGAATCCTTAATGCCGTATGCAGAGGATAAGAGAAACGTTTTATCACTTGCCAAGTACTTAGGATATAAAACAAAAGTAACTTCCCCAGCGGTTACCGAATTAACTATATATCAACTTGTACCATCAAAATATAAAGCTGGTTCTGCAAATGATTATGAACCAGATACAAAATTTTATCTTAGAGTTCAACAAGGTATGGTTGCAACATCGGTAGATGGAATACAATTTGTAACTCAAGAGTTATTAGATTTCAACGAATCTGCTAATAGAGAAATTACAGTATATTCAAGAAATACTAGTACTAATGACCCAGAGTTCTATTTGGTTAAGAAAAAAGTAAAAGCAATGTCTGCAACTCTAAAAGAAATTGATATTGACTTCGGCCCTCGTGCAGATTTTGCCAAAATAGATTTAAAAGATACAAATGTAATATCAATATATGATGTTAGAGATGCAAACGCAAACAAATATTATGAAGTACCTTATCTTGGACAAGAACTTGTTTATATAGATTATCCAAATACAGCAGCAAACGAACCTGATTTATTTCAGTTTAGAGAAGATGTACCATCAATATTAAAAACATTAAGAACACCAAGAAGATTTACAACAGTAGTTAATGAAGATTTTACAACTACAATTCAATTTGGTTCTGGTGATTCTAACGTTAGTGATGAGTTGATAGTACCAAACTTTGATAATATAGGATTAGGGTTAACTAATTCAAATAATAGATTATCTGAATACTATGACCCTGCAAACTTCTTAAAAACAAAATCATATGGACAATCACCAACCAACACAACAGTTACAGTTAAGTACTTTGTAGGTGGTGGAATTCAATCAAATGTTAAGAAAGGTGATGTAAAACAAATAACAGATATTCAGTATGATACTGATATCGCATCATTCACCGATGCAGAAAAACAATTATATAGTACTGTAATTAACTCAGTTGCTTGTGAAAACGAAATTCCAGCAACAGGAGGTAGAGGTGCAGAAACTATAAAAGAAATAAAAGAAAACGCATTGGCTTACTTTGGAGCTCAGAACAGAGCCGTAACTGCTCAAGATTATGTAGTTAGATGTTTGGCAATGCCGGCAAAGTTTGGTTCTGTTGCAAAGGCGTTTGTTATACAAGATAACAAATTAGATGCCAACTCACCAGCTTCAGTTATTGCAGCACCAGAATCACAAAAAGAATTTGTAGATTTGGTTGATAAAAACAGAACCTTACAACGAAGTGAGATAAAAAGAAATGTTGATTTATTCTTAGCAGGTAAGAAGAACAGAGCAAATGATAAATCAAATCCATTTAGTATTAACATCTATACTCTTGGATATAACTCAAGTAAAAACTTAACAATCCTAAACTCTGCAGTTAAAGAGAACTTAAAAAGATATCTAAACAATTATAAGATGATTACAGATGGTATTAATATCATTGATGGGTATGTTATCAATTTTGCGATAGAGTTCGATGTAACTGCTCTGACGGGGTACAACAGAAGAGAAGTTCTTACTAATTGTAACCTTGCATTACAAGATTACTTTAATATTGATAATTGGACATTCAACGATACAATCAACATAAATGAAGTAGAATTAATTCTTGCAAACATAGAAGGAGTTGTTTCTGTTTCAAAATTAGAATTTAAAAATAAATGTGGAGGAAACTATTCTGCACGTTCATATAACTTTGAAGAGGCAACAAGGAGCAACATCATATATCCTTCGTTAGACCCATCAGTATTTGAACTGAAGTATCCAAACCAAGATATAAAAGGGAGAATCATATAATGTATTATTTCGTTACATCATCGAAGGACGCGAGTTTATATTTACAACAACCAACTCAAAATACAGGTTTGGATGAAGTACTTGAAGTGTCCAAAGTATATTATGGTTCTTTAAAAGATACAGCACGTTCATTGATTAAATTTGATATTAATGGATTATCATCATCACTTGCAAGTGGTGCAGTAACAATGAGTTCTGCAGAACTTATTCTTAGAGAATGTGAATCAACCGAGATTCCTCTTGAATATACAATTGAGGCATATCCAGTTTCACAATCTTGGGAAATGGGTATAGGTACTAGGTTTGATGATATTACAACTGATGGTGTAACATGGAATCAGAGAACAGATGGTAGTGATTGGTTAGTAGGTGATATGAGTCCAGAATCAAGTGGTTCTTACAATGGTAAGGGAGGTACTTGGTTTACTGGTTCTGCTGCAACTCAATCTTTTGCATATGAATCTAGTGATATTAATATGGATGTTCTTTCTGCAGTAGATTCATGGATTAGTGGTTCTCTAACAAACGAAGGGTTTATTCTTAAACATACAAGTGCATTTGAGAATGATAATAATGATTATGGCCAACTTAAGTTCTTTAGTAAAGAAACTCATACGATTCATCAACCAAAAATAAAAATAGGTTGGGATGATTCAGTATTCGAAACAGGTTCATTATCAGCATTAACTCTTACAGAAGATATTAAGTTAAATACAAAACGATTAAAAAAATCATACAAAGTAGGTACAACTCCAAAAATTGAAGTTCATGGTAGGGAATTATATCCTGCTAGAACTTTCTCAAATACTTTTGCATACAACGATGTAAATTATTTACCAACTTCATCATATTATCAAATATCTGATTTAAACAGTAACGATATTATAATTCCATTTGGTGATTATTCAAAACTATCATGTGATGCAAATGGTAATTATTTTAAAATAAATCTTACAAACTTTGAAATTAACAGAGAATATAAAGTTGAATTTAAAGTTGAAAGAAGTGGTACTGTTGAATATTTTGATGATGATATAACATTTGAAGTGGTTAAATAATGGCATTAGGAGATAAAGAAAGAGCACAAGAATTAATCGAAAAGAATAGTTCGGAAACTGTCAAGTATTACGAAGAGAATACTAGACAAATCCATCTTGCAGCAAATAAGAAGGATGGAGAATCTGTTGCCTTTCTCGAAGTACCCAAGTATATACCAGAAGAGATTGAAAAAGCAATTGATATTGGTGTTGATGAACTTGTAAGAAATAGAAAAGATTTACCGGCAGTTGTTCTAAAATCAGTATATGATGAAGTAGTTGCAGATTTAGCAACTGCAAATGCAAGAATTACAGAACTAGAAACAAACGTTCAAGATTTAACTTCTCAGTTAATAGCAATGACTGCAGATAGAGATACACAATTAGAACAAAGAATTGCTGCAGAAACAGCATTGGCAGAACTAGAAAACTTATATATCGCATTATCAGACCAATTTAGAGAAACTGTATTAGAACTTCAAAAAGCAATTGAACGTTCAACTCAAGAGGCAGTTGAAAGAGTATCACTTGAAGCAAGATTTGAAGCACTACGAGCTCGATTAGAAGCATCTCTATTAGCGATTGAGGCACAACAAGCTCAAATAGAAGCTGAGATAGAAACTAACTACTTGAACTCATCACTACAACAAGAAAAAAATAATTTTGCATATAAGATTCCTGCACTGAATATTACAAATCCTCAAAAAGGTGGATTGTTTATCAATTGGGATTATGGTAACTATAAAAAGGTTAATGGTGGAGAGTTGGTATTCTATAACTTTACTGAACAACCAATGACAGTTAGTGTAAGTAAAGTACACCCACAAGGACATAGCGGACAACCTGGTACAATATCTTTACCGAGTTCATTCTCAATCCCTGCGGGTATTGGGTACAATGAAGATTTAGGAAAAACAGCAACACCTGGTGCCACATCAATCAATTGTGGATTTAAAAGACCTGGTGGATGGAAAGAAGATAATACAACTGGTTGGAGAAGATACCCAACTTTAGATATAACGTTTACAAATAACAAGGGTGATTCATTAGAATTATTCTACTCATACTCAAGAGATTACAAGGTTAAGGCTTATGCACAAGATAATCCAGGTCCAAGAGTACATACAGTAGAAGAGGGAGTTGATGTATCAGCAACAGGTAATTAATAATGGCAGTAGAAGATTTTAAAAATATAGATAAACGCACGGCGTTTAGAGTGTTAGATAAAGATAGAGCTATTATCGAAAGAGGTAAGAAGCTTTCTAGGTTTGGCTCTGGTAAAGAAGATTTTTTAGAGTTTACACTTTATGATGCATCTGATAACCAATTACCACAAGGAGATAGTGGTGAATTAACACGTCATATATCTTTGAATCAATTAAACATAACTGAATACTTTCTAGTAAAAGATTCAGGTGATGATATCGTAGAATATTTTGTAGATGTAGAAAAATTAATTAGAGAAGCTGGATATAATCAAGGATTATTTAAAACACAATTTCAATTACTAAATAATAGAGTAGGTAGATATAATACTGAAAAACTATATATCCATGAAATTGCACCATCACGAACTGAGGTTAGATTAGTACCAGTTACAAATCCAGATGGTACAGTTGATGAGGATTTATTTAAAAGATATGATGGATTTACATCAGGTAAAACATTTAGAGATGATGTAGTTTATTATATAGATGAATTTTTAGATAGTATAAAGTTCAATGATGTAATTGAAAAAATGATAAGTAGATTTGGTAGAGCATATGTAGACCAAATAAAAAAAGAATTTAATGTACAAAACTTTGAACAACTTATACAAAATGTAACTCTAAAGGTTAGAGAGGCAGTAAGGTATTATGTGGATGGTAAAGATTACAATCCAAAATCAATAAATTATGGGAAACCACTTCCTGCAGACCAAGTTGATGATGTGTTTTTAGATATTAATGATATCTTAAAAAATATCCTAAGAATAACTTGTGATATTGTTGATATGTTATTACCTAAGAGAAATGTACAAGATGATAACTTTGTAACTACAGCGTTTGACCCATCGGTTGATGTAAGAGAATTTATAACAGAACTTACAAATGACACCACATATGAACCAGTAGTTACTGAAGAAGATAATACAGTTGATGATTATACAGAAGAAGAAACTGAAGAGGAAGAGGATGAGATTGTAGATGCACCATCTAGTTTAAAGGTGACACCTGTACAAATGACTGTTGGTATTGAAGGAGGACGGAAACAATTTAATGTTGAATCAACATCACCAGTTACAATAAGAATAGACCTATTAGATGAAGGTGGATATTATGGTAGTGCTTGGGCTAAATCACTAGTAACAAGTTTACCAGCTGGTAGTACATTATTCCCAATAAAGTTTAATGGACAACCTTCACCTAGAATAGATGATGGGCCACCACCACCACCACCACGAGGTGGAGGAGGAGGAGGCGGAAGTAGACCTTTACCTGAAGAAGAAAGATTTAGATTACCAAAACAGTTCGAACAATTAAGGTAGTGAGATATTTATATAAGAGATGATTGCACCAACTAACATAATAAAAAATTTTAGAAGAGTAAAGATAACATTTACGAATCAAGAGGGGGATACCAAATCTATCGTGGTTAAACAAACACTTACACCACAACTAGATGATATTAGAATAGATGATACTCCACCTGACCCAATTGATTTAGGTCCAATTGATTTTGATGATATCGTAATAAAACCATTTGACTTAGGTGATTTGGATTTTAATTTCGATTTTGATTTCGATTTCGGGCCTATTGATTTAGGATTTAACAATGTACTTGGTGATATAGGATATACAGGCACAGGTCTTAAACTACCAGGTTCTGCAAGAGGAAGTAGTAACAGATGGGGTACATATTAGTAGGAAGTAAGGATGGATTTTAGATTTTTTAATAATAATTTTGGTAACAACAAGTTCGGAGGAACAGATGATTCTTTAGCCAAAAGCTATGGAACTAAATCTGGTTTTAAACTACCTCCAATTGACTTTAGTAACATAAAGATAAATTTACCAATAATTCCATCAACTAGTCCATACAATATACCGGCACCGACAAACAACACACCGGCACCGAGACCAAATCCTACTCCACCTCCACCACCGCCACCGCCGCCACCACCACCGCCGCCGCCACCGCCGCCGGCAGAGAACATACAACCAAGAGGTGCGGCAAACAATACACAACCACAGGCTGCAAATCCGAATACTTCAAATTTTTCTACCACTAATCCTGGAGTAATGACCTATTCGGCACCTCCGATTAGTAGCAGAATTAATAATAATCGTGTTGACCCAGACAATGGAGCTCGAATCATCTCTGGTGGAAGAGATGGTAATCAAAACTTTGGTAACCCATTTAACAGACTCGTCGAGTTAGATGATGATTTAGGTGGAGGAAGAGGAAGAGGAGGAGGACTTACAAGACCATATAAATTATATGGCCCTTTTGATGATTATTGTTCTGCCTTTGTGGTTAATAGAAGAGAAAGACCTGTAACTGTATATCCACAAGAGGATATGGGTGATAACTTTGCTGCACCTAGATTTTGGGCAGATTCTCAATTAAGAAAGATATTCAATGGAGGAGCAAAATGGTATTGGACAGAAGATAATGTAGCAATTAGAGTTGATACAAATGGTAATAACCTCCAACGAGTTTACAAAGATGTAGCAGATATCGCATGTGCTACACCTCCAAGAGATAAACCACATACGTTAGAAATTCTAATGAATTATGGAAGGGGTGCAAATCATCCCGCAGGAACTTCAGTTGTTACTGCATCAAATACAGGTTTAAATGGTATTGCTCAAGGTAGTAGTAGAACAACAATTACATTACCATATGGTACGAGAGGTACACAAACAATATCAACATTTGTAGCTAGAGCTGGTGGAAAAACTTCAAGTACTCAATACAGACTTGTTAGAGTTACTGCCAATGGACAACATACTATTCAATTATTTAATGGTAATACAAAAGTATCTGAAAATGTGTTTACAGACCCTATTAAAAAATCTGATGGGAAAAAATCAACTGTAGCCTATAATGTAGCATTTCCATATGAGAAAGTTACACCACCTCCAAAATTTTTAAATGCTTCACCTTCAGAAACTTCAGTAGCTTCAAATGCAGCATATTTCAATATCAATGTAGATTCTAGTACGGCAGTAACTATTGTAAGTAAACCTAGTTGGGTTCAATTCCCAGGTGCAGTAGTAATGGGAAGAAACTCAATGGCTACTCAAATAAACACTACTGGTTCACCAAGAAGTGGAAAAATAGTATTTAGAAATGGACAAGGTCTTACTGATGAGGTAGAAATTAATCAACAAACAGCCGTTGTAGCTACACCTCCTCTTGAGTATAGTGCAAGAATACAATTTAATTATCTTAAAGGAGAAAACGCACCAAGTACAGGTTTAGTATCAGTTAGTGGTGCACCACAACTAAATGGTGGATGGCCAGGAAGTAATGGTGGTGGTTCTCCAAAAACTATTAAGGCAAAACTATCAGCTTATCAAACAAGAGAAACTGCACTATATGGATTTTCATCTAGGATGTCCACAAGTTTTTATCAAGTAAAATATAAAGCTGTAAATGGTGGATTTGAGATTTATCTTTACAAAAATAATAGTTTATTAGAAACAAATAGATTTAGTATTAATATTAGTCCAGATGATTTTATACGAGGAAATGTAGACTTTGACTTAGTACCACAAGATGATTCTCAATTTGATTTAAAGTTTGATTTTGCTAAAATTAGAGATATAGACCCACCAAAATACGAAGCACCTGAACTTGTAATAAGTGTAGATTATGCATCACAACAAGATTCAAGAGATTTTAGTTCTACTAGAGATAGTATTGGAAAGGTAATATTAACAACTCTTGAAACTTCACCAAGAACATTTGAACTAAATCTTACTAATCAATCATTAGAAATTCACAATGGTGGATTCTTAACATACAATCAAATTAAATCTGATTATAAGATAGAATTTGTACTTACAGGTGACAGAAAAATAACAAAATTATTTCAAAAAGAACCTAACTCTAGGTCATTATTATTATCTTCACCAAACTCTGTAACTGGTAATGGTACAGAACATGAGTGGCAATTAGTAGTAGGTAAGAAGGTAGTAGAAAATAAAACACCACAAGTATTTCCAGGTATAGAAACGATTGAATTCAATATAAAATCAACTGATTCAATTGGAATACCTTATACATCTAACGCAGAAACATCTCAAGTAGATGTTAAACTACCAGATGAAGAAGTAACAAAACAACCAACTAATGGAATGTTTACTTTAAAATCTTCGTACTTTAAAAGAGGATTAGGTAGATATATTGTTAATTTCTGTCCATATGCATCTGATGGTACAAAAGGACCAGAAAAACAAGTAATAATCAATGTTATTGATAAAACAGTTGGTTATTATCCTGATATTAGAGATATTAGATATCCTAAAAGAATTCAAGGTGCAGATTTTGTAGGATTAAATGTACCATTTGAATTCTCATTCCAATCTGTATTTACAGATTATGTAAAAGTTTATTTACATGATAAGAATACAAGGATTGGTGGTAATTTTAGTAAGGTTGATAAAGTAAAATTAAACGTACAAGACCTTGTAAAATATAGTGGTAAATATAAAAAGAATAAAGATGTTTATCAATTTGAATTCTTATTAGTACCTTATGGACAACAAGGTTCTGAGTTACTAGAAGGTAATACTGAAAAGATTTTAATAACATTTGATGAGGGTGATTTAAAACTAGATAGAAATAAAGTAATCATGGATATCTGTGATTCTTTAGCAGCACAATTAAATGTTAAAGGATTCGATGAGTACACTTCAAGATATCTAACTCACTTAGTTCACTTTGGAGATACTAATAATGAAGTAATTTCTAATTGGGAACAAGATACTGAAACATTCAGAGAATATGAGATAGACCCAGAAACAAAAAGACCAACGAATGTTCAGAAACCAGATGTAGGATTTGATGCATTAGTTTTAAAACTATATGAACCATTAGATACTGTTGTACAACCAAATCAACAAGTTTGGATTACGAAGATACAATCAGAACCTCAAATACATGAGGTAATCATACGAGATAGTGATAGTGATTATTGCCCACCACTTGCAGCACCAAACTTTAGTTTAGATACTTCAACTGGTATGGGATATGAACTACTTGATGATATGTTAGCAAGTGGAACAGAAACAAATGCTACATTAGTAAACACATTTGTATCTAAAAGTGGTATTGATACTAAAAAACTAGATATACAATACGTTAGTGGTGCAGTAACATACAATTCTGATTTAGCAGTATATGATAGTTCATCTCAAGTTCTTGCATGGGAAAGATTTTCACACTTTGGTTCTGCAGAAGAAAGAGTAAAAAACTTTTGGTATAAGGCATCTCAGATTGAAAACTTTGTAAACGTTTCTTCATCACTAGAATCATCTGATAACGCAACAACATCATTATCAATAGTTGCTGAAAAAGAAAGACAGATAAGAAAAATAAATGAAGTAAAAGCTGGATTTGATGGATTTGAAAACTTCCTATATACAAATACAAGTTCATTATCCTATCCTAAAGATTCAAATGGTGCCTTATTAAGTACAGGTAGTTCAGATGCAATAGGGTGGTATGATACAACTGTTTCTAAAGCAAGTAGATACGATTACTACAATATAAATTACTTATCTAACAATATTCCACAATATGTAAAAGATGATGAAGAAAATTCTGATTTCATATTATTCTTAGATATGATTGGTCATCACTTTGATATACTTTGGACATATACTAAAAATATAAACAGAGCAAGAGTATTAGAACATAAAAAAGAAAACAATGGAGTATCTGATGAATTAGTTAGAGAGATGTTACGTTCATTTGGATACAAACCAAAATCCACAATGGATACTGCACCTTTATGGGAATTTGCTCTAGGACAATTTAATAACAACAATACTGAAAGACCAGATGGTAGTACTCAATCTATCATGACTGGTAAAGATAGACAAGCACAAATTTGGAGAAGAATATTAAATAACTTACCTTACATTTATAAATCAAAAGGTACTTCTCGTGGATTAAAAGCTATATTATCAACATATGGTATTAGTGATAGTATTTTAAGAATTCAAGAATTTGGTGGTCCACCTCCAAGTAAAATTTCTAAACCAACAAGATTAACAGAAAAAGTTAATACATTTGGATTAAAAATGACTAGTGGAGTTAATCATCCAGAGATTATAGTTCCATGGCATACTGGTTCTGGTTACCCACAAACAATAGAATTTTCTTTACAAACAGATACAAAACAAGATGGTGTAATTTTCAGAAATGATATGTACTACCTTGAAATGATACAAGATACTGGTTCTCTTGCCAAGTTCAAGTTTCATATAACTGGTAGTGGTGTAGCTGAAAGTATGACAACACCAACTATTCCATTCTTTAATGAAGAAATAAATTCATTTATGATTCGAAGAAGTGTTAGTGATAATGGTTCAAATGAATTATTTGAATTGTTTGTAAAAGAACCATTCCAAGAAAGAATACGTTCTCAAGTATCTTCATCTCTTACACTTGCAGTTGATGAGACTGGTTGGAAGAGTGGTTCTGAATTAGTATTTGGTGGGTTCGATGGTGAATTTGATAATCTAAAATTATGGAGAACTGCATTATCAGAATCAATATTTGATGAGCACGTACTAGCACCTGATATGTACAATGGTAACTCTGTATCTAGTTCAACAGTAGATTTATTTGTTAACTTAGATTTTGAAGTTGCAAAAGATTTATCAGAAACCGATACGTTTGCACCAAGTGGTTCTTATAGTAATGTTGCACCTGATGCATCTACATTGTATGGGGAAACCCATGTAACAATGAGTAACTTCTCAAGAAGTTCAACATATCCATATGAATCTTTTGCACCGAAAGAAGTTGAAAGAACTAGAGTAGTACCTAGTACAGGTTTAGCTGCTGCAGATAAAATATCGTTAACAACACAAGTACTTAAATCTGAATTATCACCAAAGGCACGTGCATCTAAATCTAACTTAAAAGATATGGCAACTGATTCAAATAGAATCGGTATGTTTATATCACCTACAAATAATATCAATAGAGATATAACAAAAGCACTAGGTAGTACTTTTAAGATTGATGATTTTATTGGAGACCCATGTGCATATTATGATGAAGAGTATCACGAACTTAAAAGGTTTAGACAAGATTTCTTTAAGAAATATACTATCAACTATGATGGATTCTATAACTTAATAAAATATATAGATAGTACATTATTCGATACACTTATGTTTTCAATGCCAGGTAGGTCAAAATCAACTACTGGTTTATTGATAGAACCTCATTTACTTGAAAGAAATAAAAAGAGAAATAGACCACCTAGTGGACTTGTATTCGAAGAGTTAGTGGGTGTTGAAGATATTTCTAAAAACTCTGTAATAGAAATAAGTTCAACTTCAGAGATTATTAATGGTGAATTAACAGCATCAGAATTAAATCCAGACCTAGATGGTGTAAATATAAATTATGAAACTACAATGAGTCATGAGTTTGTAGAAAACCTAAGTGGTAGTAATGCTGGGTTTGATTCAACTATTGATTTTGATTTTGTAAATAATCTATCTGGTTCATACTCAACATTCGATGGTTCATTAAGTGGTTCAAACTTACCAACATTTGCATCAGAAGAAATTCTAGCAAATAACGATAATGATGCATCAATAATATTTAATATACCATCACCTCTTAGTGGTTCTGCAGTAGGACAATATGTTAGAGATAGTTTCCAAACTGTTCCACCACAAGATAATGGTGATTATTATAATGAAGGATTTGGAATAACTGCAGTAAATGGACATGCACAAGTTACATTCTTAACTCCAAATGGTAGAGATAAAGAAAGAAGAAAGTATTATTTAATAACTGAAAATGTACCAGATACATTCCCAATATTAAATAATAGTTCTGACCAAACAAGTGGTTATACTGATACACAAGTAACTACTGAAGTTAAAAAATTATCATATGTATCTATATCAGGTTCGGCTCCAAGTGTTGCCGGAAATATAGTTTCAGTTGAACCTGTAGACGGGAATCTTGGTTCACATTATATTTATTCTAAAGATACATCAACAGGATTAGAGAATTCTTACTTCAATGGTTGTAAACAATCTCAAGCTACTACAATAGATGGTGGCCCTGCTTTCGAAACTTTTGTTACAAATCCTAACAATTTAAAAGTTTCTGATAGTGGTAGAGGTAGTGGAGAACCAATATTAGAAGTAGAATAATATTTAAAATTAAAAAATGTTATATTTATATACTGAAAGGTAAAAGGAAAAACAAACTATGGCTTACTTAGACAATACTTCGATAACAGTAGATGCAATCCTAACAAAGAAAGGTAGAGAGAAATTAGCTGCCGGACAAGGATTGAACATTACACAATTTGCGTTGGCCGATGACGAGATTGATTATGGTTTATACGAACCAGCTCATCCAAAAGGCTCAGCGTTTTATGATTCAGCAATTAAAGCAATACCAGTACTTGAAGCTTCACCAGATGAAACTCAAGTAATGAGATATAAATTGGTAACACTACCAAAGAATACAACTCGTATTCCAAAAGTTTCTTTTGGTGTACCTAACATTTCTGTTAGTCAAGATGAGGGAGAAGTTGCATTAACACCAACTACTTCACCAAGTGGTAACACAACTGCAGGTTATACTGTTGTATTGGCAAACAAAGAAGCTGGAAGTATTATCGGAAGTGGTACAACAACTTCTGCTGGAACTTCACCAATCTTCTTAGGAGATGAAGTAACAACAACAGCAGCCGTAGTTACGGGTAGAGTATTTAAGTTTATACCAAACCCTAATTTAACATCAACTATTCAAACTACTATTACTGTTTATGGTAATGAGACCGGAGGGTCACAAACAATACCAGTCACAGTAAAATATGTAGCATAAAAGGAAAAATATAAGATATGGCCACAGTAACAGGACAAGACGGAAGAAATCTAACATCAGCAATTCAAAATTATTTGAATCAGACTGGTGGTGCAGTTGCATCTGAACAGTTAGTTAACATTTTAAATCAATACCTACAAGGTGGTGATAAAATCTCAACCGCAGGTGGGAACATCAACAATGGTATCTTCAAGAAATTTGGAGAGTTCGATACAGTATCGGGTAAGATAGAAGTAGTAACAACTGGTCTTTGGACTGGCGATACTGGTTCGTTAACATCTTTCTTTACTGCATCTAATCAAACAACTGCTGCAAGTGGTGATTATTACTACAACGTATATAATTCAGCTGCCACTTCATCTAATCAGTTTGCTGTAGCATATGGACACGTTAGTGGTAGTGGTTCTATTTCCTTGGCCAATAGTGATGACGCAACCTTTCCTTCAAAAGCTACTTACAACCAATATAGAAGTGTACTACTTGACCAAACAGATACTTTATTTACAGTATTAGGTTCTGATGGTACAGATTCAGTAGATATTCCAGATATCTATGTAATCAATGTTGCAAGAGCAAGATATAAAGAATCTATGGATGCTGGTAACTGGTCATTGAAACTTAGTGGTTCACATGCACCATTCGTTACAACACTTATAGATAATAGTGGAAAGAAATTTTCGGATAAAGTTGGAAAAGCCGGTAGAGTATTTGATGTAGTAAGTGGTTCTCTTAACTTAGGAACTGATGTAGCTGCAACAGTACATTCTACAACTGCTTCAAATGGACAAGGATTTGGTAAATTTTATCCAGACCAAGGGTTAATTATTCTTAACCCAACTGCAGTATCTGCTTCAATTGGTGTTGAACCAAACTTGGCAGTAAATGCTGAATATGAAAATCATGGACAATTATATAACGCAATCGTTAGTGGAGGAGATTTCGAAGCAAGAAGAACAGAAAACGTTTCTACCTCACATTACTTCGTAAGAGCAACTAACAGAGAGTTTAACTACTCTAATAACCCAACATTCATAAGTGGTTCAGATAGTTCAATTAAATACGAGGCATTCAAGAAAGACCCTAAAGTATTTATTACTTCAGTAGGTTTATATAACGATGCATCTGAATTACTTGCAATTGCAAAAACATCAAAGCCGATTGCTAAATCATTCGACAAAGAAGTTCTAATCAAAGTAAAACTTGATTTCTAAAAGTAACTTCTCAAACTACTAACCCCACCACGAGTGGGGTTTTTTATTTCTACATATTTATATAGAGGGATAACTATATGTTTAAAAAAATACCACAAGACCAAGTAGTTCGTAGAACATTTCAAGTTAACAAGGAAGTAAAGTTAACTCAAGATGATGTTGATGTATATCAAGTACATGATGTTGCTGGTGCATATGATGTAGATACAGACCCGGTCGTTGGAGCGAGTGGAAGTTTTGTTGGATTCTCTAAACGAGCAATTTACAATTCAACAAAAGCTAGATATTATAATCTATCTGCTTCATTATTTGAACACGCAGGAGGATTTACAAGTAAACAAGTATATGTAACTGAGGCACCAACAACAATGAGTGTTCTTTCCTTTTCACAATGTGTAAGGGGTGAGGCAATATTACCTGGTTCATTTGAGTTAGTAGATAGTGGTAGTGGATTAACTATCGTTGATAACGAAGATAGTAGTACAATAACAAATACTTCACCAGAATACAATTACACATCGTTTGATTTTTCAACTGGTATTATGATATTAGATGATGATGACAATACAGAAATATTAATTGAATCTATTGATTTTAACACTGGCGAGGTTGAGGTATCTTATGATGGTGTAAGTGAATCACCAAATCCAACATTGGTAACGTTAAATCAAGGTTCTAATAAAATCTCATTTTCTACACCATTAACAATATTAGACCAAGTAGATGGTGCAACAGAAACCTATGGACAGTTATTCCAACAAAGTGGTGATTTAATTCTTGATACTGGTACTAATCCAGATATGTTACAAGAATTCGAATTAAAATTTAAATCAACAACAACAATATCAGAACTAGAAGTATTAGTTAGTATAGATGCTGGAGAGTTTACAACATCAACAAACCCAACAGCAGTAGATTATTTTAACATAACAACTCAATCTTTTGAACATACACAAACAGATGAAAGAGGTAATCCTTATGTTGAAAATATAAAAAACTTTACTCCTAGAAAAAAATCCTATATTTATAGTAGCTATGGAAATGCAACAGGTAGTTTTGATGACTACAATGCAAGTAGTTCATATGACCCAACCGGTTCGTATTTAACAACTTATGTTACATCCATAGGGTTATATAATGATGATTCGGAGTTATTGGCAATTGCAAAAGTTGCAAGACCTGTAAAAATACTTCCTGATTATCCAATTAATTTTTTAATAAAACTGGACACATAATTATGGCTTATCAAATTTTAGACAAAGACCAAAACGTATTAGAAACTGTTGAAAATATCGAGGAGTGGATTACTTCACAAGGTGAAGGACAAATCTATGCTTATGATGATGGAATTTTTGACGCAGAGTACATCTCAGGTAACGCAGACGCAAAAGTATTTAAACTCGTAGAATAATCATGGCATCAATAGAAGATTTATATAAAGGCTCAGATTACTCAAAATATCCACTAGGTAAAGATAAGGATAAAACTCCTATCGAACTTGATGGTGGTAAAGAATTGAGAAAAGAGTCAAACCTAGAAAGAGCTAGAGGCGGTAAAGTAAACCTCAGCAAATACTCCGATTCAGTAAAAAGATAATACTTGGCACTTTTATCATCGGATAAATGGTTATACGTTCATGTACCCAAAACAGGAGGTACATCGTTGTCTCACATTTTACAAAAGTATAAATGTGATTTTCTTTCAACACATGGACGTTTAAACTCTCAAAGGAACTTGGGGAACAAATTTGTATTTGGATTCGTTAGAAACCCATTTACACGATTTGCATCATTGTTTTATTCACATATTCGTGAACATGGAAAGATTCCTATTGAGCAATTTATAGAAAACCATCAAGAATGGGATTACTTTTTTGATACTCAAACTGATTGGTTGGAATATAATGGAAAGTTAGATAGAATAGATTATGTTGGAAAGTATGAAAATCTTGATTCAAGTTTAAAATATATTTTTGACAAGATTGATATAGAACCAACAACTCTACCATATCTAAATCAGAATACTATAAAAGATACATTTCCAAATATGGATATGTATGATTATTACAAAAAAAGATGTTACACAAATCCTAAAGTTGTACAATTCGTAAGAAATAAATACAGAAAGGATTTCCAAAATTTTGACTATGGCATGGCACTATAATGGTAAACCAGTAAATGAACTTTCAGATATGCCAGATGGTACTATCGGATTCATATACAAAATTACAAACAAAGAAACTGGCCAATTCTATATTGGTAAAAAATCTTTATATTCACATAGAACACTACCACCATTAAAAGGATATAAAAGAAAAAGAAAAGTTATAAAAGAATCTAAATGGGTTGATTACAACTCTTCTAATAAAGAAGTACAAGGGTGGTTAGAGACACACAAACAAATTCTAAAATACTGTACTACTAAAAAATCACTAACATATTACGAACTAAAAGAACAATTTAGACATGATTGTTTAGAAAGAGAAGAATCATTAAATGATAATCTACTAGGTAAGTTTTTTAGAAAGGATTTAGAATTTTAGCAAAAAAAATTAAAAATGCCATTGAGCTTTCAAATATTTTTATTATATTAGCTCTGTAAATTGTACAAATAATGCTATCACAACGAGATAAGTCGGTTATAATTAACATATTGGATGATATATTAGGAGTAGGTACTTCTATGAAGGGTGATGAACAAGCACATCATTGTCCATTCTGTCATCATCATAAAAAGAAATTACAAATAAACTTAAATACACAACAATGGCATTGTTGGGTTTGTGATGCAAAAGGTAAAAAGATTCAAACTCTCTTAAAACGATTGCATGTTGATTCTAAGAGAATTAGAAAAGTTTACGAAATATATGGTGATGATTATATTATTTCATCAACATCTACCAAAGAAGAAAAGGTAGAACTAAGGTTACCCTCAGAGTTTAAATCTCTACTAGAAAAACCAAAAGGATTATTCAATCCTACATACAAAAAGGCTATTCAGTATGCAAAGGAGAGAGGTATTACTAAGGAAGATATTATTCGTTATAATATTGGTTATTGTGATAGTGGTATTTACACCAATCGTATTATTATTCCGAGTTATGATGGAGATAGTAGACTCAATTACTTCATCGCAAGGTCTGTATTCTCTGAGGAAAAGTTTAAATACAAAAATCCGCCAGTATCGAAGAATGTTACCATATTCGAAAATCAAATCAACTGGCAAGAACCTATTACACTTTGTGAAGGAGTTTTTGATGCAATAGCAATCAAAAGAAATGCTATTCCTTTATTAGGTAAATTTATACCAAAAACCCTAATGGATAGTATATATAAAAAGGGGATAAAAGAAATAAAAATTCTATTAGATAAAGATGCACAAAACCAAGCACTTTATTATGTAAATTATTTTATGAACAATGGAATTACAGTTACAAATGTACTACCTACCGAAAAAGATGCAGGAGAAATGGGATTCTCTGACGTTAATAAAATACTAAAAGATACTAAAAAAACCATGTTTGAAGATGTGGTGTTACAGAAACTAAAAGGTTTATGATATACATTATAGATAAACCATACAATCAAGGGTTGTATGTACAATGGGTAGATATGTTAAAAGCAACTAATTTACCCTACGAATCAATTGTGATTGATAATTTAGAAATAGATATGAACTTTGATGAATATCTTTCAAAACAAAAACAAATTGATTATATCAACTCTAAGTGTAAACCAGAGGATACACTAATAATAGATTCATCATTTACAAGAAAAGCTAATGGTGAACACTTACCATATCCTCAGTTGTATGAGTTTTCAAAAAAGTTAAATTCTGAAAATATTATTGTAATGCATCCCGATACTGGTTACAGTGCTAATGATGCATATAGTAAAAACAAATTAAAAATAATATCTCCAACATACTCTTTAAAAAATTGGAGTGATGATACAATAAAAGATTCTTACAATTTTTATTTGTTCAATGGTGGTTATCAAGATATACGATGGTTATCTAAAATGGTTTTCCATAGATATGAACAAATGTTAAGAGCAAAGAAGTTTTTATCACATAATGGAGTATATAAAATACAGAGGACTCTAATTCAAAAAACATTAGAAGATAATGATTTAATGAAAGATTCTTTCTTCTCATATAATGCATACAATATCTTCGATGAAAATTGTAATCATAACAAAGATTGGGAAATTGATTATAAAAACTTTACACAAATACTTTTTAATAGAGATGTGAATCCATCACTTAGATTAGATGAGTTCATCGAACAAGATATAAAACCATATTATACTAACGAAGAACATGAAGCTCTCTTAAAACAACTGCCAGTGGTTTTAGATTATATTCCTAATTTATCCAATGTAGACCAATATGCATTTACACTACCATACACTTCTAATTCGTATGTAGAAATAATTGGATGTACTAGTTTGAGTGGTGATGGAGATGAGATATATACATCTGAAAAAATATTTAAACCATTTATGGCTTTCTTAATACCAATCTTTATAGGTCAAAAAGGATTGATTGAAGTATTACAAAAACTTGGATTCAAATTAGATTTCGATGGGTTGATAGATTTAAGTTATGATAAAATAGATTGTCATCTTACACGAACAAAGATGGCATTAGAAAACGTAAAAGAAATAGGAAAACTTTCCATAAAACAATTACACAGCAGATATTGGAGATGTAGAGAAGATTTACAACACAATCAAGAATTAATGAAATCTTTATCTCATAGACAAGTAAGTGCTTTCAGAGAAATAATAAACAAACAAGTTATATGATAATTAATAAAGTTTATCATTTGGCAGATTTACATATCAGAAATCTCCAAAGACACAAAGAATATAAAATCATATTCAAGAATTTTTTAAAACAAGTTAAAGAAGATAATATAGAGGATTCTCTCATCTATATTGCGGGTGATATTGCTCATGCCAAAACAGAGATGTCACCTGAACTTGTACATGAAATAAGTTGGTTCTTATCAGAATGTGCAAAGTTAAGAGAGGTAGTATTAATCACAGGTAACCATGATTGTAACCTAAATAATTCCCATAGACTCGATGTACTCACACCTATTATCGAAAACCTTCGAAATAATCGAATTCATTATCTTCGTGATACTGGTGTCTATAATATCCATAATCTTACTTTCTGCGTTTATTCTATATTGGATAACAAGGAAAATTGGCCTAAAGGAGATACCATTGATGGAGAAAATAAAATCGTTTTATTTCATGGACCAGTAAACAAAGCCCAAACTGATATCGGCTATACCGTATCATCAAACTCATTTCATGTAGATATGTTTGATGGATTCGATATGGCCATGTTGGGTGATATTCATAAGAGACAAACGTTTGGTGAAGGATATGAGCACGTTGCATATGCTGGTTCTATGGTTCAACAAAATCATGGTGAGTTACTAGAGAATCATGGATACTTACTTTGGGATATTCCAACACGAACATTTACAGAACATCACATTCATAATGATTATGGGTTCTTAACTGTTGATGTAGTTGATGGTAAGATACCACAATGGGTTTATGATGAGATTGGTACAAAACTTCCAAAACACCCAAGATTACGTTTACGTTTCACTAAAACAGAAGCTAGTGATATGAAACGTTGTATTACTGAATTAAAGAAATTATTCAAGGTACAAGAGGTTACAGTAACAAGAACTGATACAATAGGACAATTAAAAACAAACACTAAGATAAATAAAAATATTGTTGGTAATGTTAGAGAAGAGACCTTTCAGAATCAGTTAATCAGAGATTACCTACAAAGACAATATTTACTAGAACCAGAAGAACTAGATAAGATACAAGAAATAAATACAGAACTAAATTCTCAGTTCTCAAATCACGAATTTGCTGAAAACATTTTATGGACACCAAAGGATTTTCAGTTTTCTAATATGTTCTCATATGGTGAAAATAACCTAGTTAGATTCGATAGAGGACAAGGAATCATCGGAATCTTTGCACCAAACGCAAGTGGTAAATCATCGTTATTTGATGCACTCTGTTTCTGTATTTACGATAAAACATCTCGTACTGCCTCATCAAAAAACATCCTAAACAATCGTAAGGATAAGTTCTATTGTAAGTTTAATTTTGAAATAGATGGTGTAAACTTCTATATTGAGAGAACTGCTAAATGGACACGAAGAGGTACTAATTTAAAAGTTGATGTAAACTTTTGGAAAGAAGATGCGGGTATAATCGAATCTCTTAATGGTGAACAACGTAGAGAAACTAATAAGAATATTGAGAAGTATTTAGGTAAATTCGAGGACTTTGTACTAACAACACTTTCACTACAAGGTAACAACGCATTGTTCATTGATAAATCACAATCGGAAAGAAAAGAAACTCTTTCTCAATTTATTGGTGTAGATATCTTCGATAAACTATATCAACTAGCAAGTGATGAAAACAGAGATAATGCAACACTTATCAGAAAATTTAAGAGTGATGATTTCACTCAAAAACTTGCCGACATCGATACTCGATTAAAAGAAAACAAAAACGATTATAAACTTTTAGAGTTAAATCAAAAGGCATTAAACGAGGAGGATGAACTACTGAATAAACGACTTTTATCACTAAATGAGAAGATTGTTAAACTAAATTCTGATAGTGGTGTATCGATTGAAGAATTAGAAAAAAGATTAAATAATTTAAAAAATAAAAAAGAATCTGTTGAAAAACAGAAAACATCTCTACAAGAACGATTAGACCATAGAGAAAAATTACACATAGATTTAGATGAAATTCTTGATAAATTTGATGAAGAAGATTTAGAAGAAGGAATCACAAAATTAAAAAGATTACAAACAGATTTAACGCATGTTGATACAGAAATAGAAAAAGTTAACATTAAACTAGAATCTTTGTATGAAAGAAAACAACACCTAGATTCACATAAATACAATGAAGAATGTGATATTTGTATGGAAAATTCTAAATCTATTTTAGAAACAAAATCAGAGGTAGAAACAAAAATAAAAGATGGTGAAGGTTATTTACAAGATTTTGAAAAACAAAAGTTAGATTTGAATATCGAAATCGATTCTTTAAAAAGTTACGAAAAAGAGTGGGAAAACTTAAAAGAGGCAAAAGAAAAAGAAGATAAGATTGATAGAGAAATAAGTACACTTATTAACAAGTTATCAACAACAGAAACCGAAGAATACAAGCTTCAATCACAAATCTCCCAGCAAGAGTATCTTGTACAAGAGTACTACAAACACGAAAAACAGATACAAAAGAACAAAGAAATACGAAATGATATATCTGGTGTTAGAGAAAAAATTACAATTGTAAAAGATGAACTTAAAGGATACAATACAGATATTCTAAAATTAAATGGTAAAATATCTGCACTTCAAAATCAAAAAGAAACAATCGAAGATAGGATAAATGAGGTTAAAAACCTTGAATCTCAAAGTAAGTTGTATGATTACTATTTAAATGCATTAAGTAGAGATGGTGTATCATATGAGTTGATTGAAAAGGCTTTACCTATGTTAGAAGGTGAAGTAAACAATATCTTAGGACAGATTGTAGATTTCGGAATGCAACTAGAAATCGATGGTAAGAACATTAATGCATATCTTGTGTATGGTGACCAAAGATGGAGTTTGGAAATGTGTAGTGGTATGGAAAGGTTTATTAGTGGTTTGGCAATCAGAGTTGCTCTAATCAACGTATGTAACCTTCCAAGACCAAATTTCCTTGTTATAGATGAAGGATTTGGTACACTAGATAGTGAGAACCTACAATCCCTATTTATGTTATTTACATACCTCAAAACTCAATTTGATTTCGTAATGGTAATCTCACACATTGACTCGATGAGAGACGTAGTTGATGATTTAGTAGAGATTAAGAAAGAAAAAGGGTTCTCAAACGTTAAGTATTAACTCGTAACACATTAGTGTTAGGTAGAGGTTTTTTAACCTTATCTTTGATTAGTTTTTCAACCAACCCACTTTTTGAGTATCCATGTTCCGCACAATAATCATTCAACAATTTTAGTGTTTCTTTGGTAATTTGTATTGTAGAATATTTTCCCATAGGTTTCCATAGAATATATATACAATTTCTCAAAACCACCATATTTATTGCTGTATGGCTATAATCAAAAAATTTTCATCACTAGAGAATTTGAGTAGATATGGTGTATTTTTGAATGATACCAATCCAAACTCAGATTACTTTAGAATTACAGAATTAGGAGAAAATCTTACTGGTGGTAAGAATGGTTTCCTTATAGAAGGTTCTGAATGTCTTAAAGAAACTACTGATATAAAAATTGAAATATTGGATGTAAATGGTAATCCAGTATATTTCGAACCAGGTCAAGGTATTCCTCAATATTACGAAGGATTATCTAAAGTAGTAGGAATTTATGTTTACGAAGATACCCCAATCGGACTTGGTAAAATTACTATTCTCGGTGAATTAAAATCATATTTTGATAAAAACGATGCAGGAAATAAACTTGATATACCTGAGGAATGGAGGGGTGTATATAATGTTAAGTGGGAACGAACAATAAACATAAATAAAAATCTTGCAAACGAAACTAGAGTTCGTTTTTACAAAAGACCAAAGATTTCCATAGAAGAAATTTCCAAACCTATTTTTACAAAAACAATTCCAATTGCAATCCATTCTGGTAGTATTGAAGGACAAGCATTTACTCCACCAGAAGGTCAAGATTATAATTCTTATGCAGGTGGAGTATTATATAAATTGATTCATGATGGAGGGCCTTTGTTTAGTTCCTCTATGGATGAAACTCAATTATTTATTGAAGATTTAAATTTTAATCCAACTGTAAAAGAAGTATTAAGTGAAACAGAATTATTAGTTGATTCTGCATATACAAGTTCAGATGGAACAGTTAGTGGGTTTGGTCCAAAAGCATACAATACTTCATTTGAAAATAACGATGGAGTAGTTACAGTTGAATCGGCATTGACTGGTTCATTTGCAAAAATAAAACTTACAAACTTAAAAACTTTTGTTGGAGATGTTGCAAGAGTAAAAGTATTTAGAAAATCAAGAAACGAAGCTGGTGATTTTACATTAGTACAAGAACAAAAATTAGAATCAACTGAGTTGTTAAAAGATATAACAACCCAAACAGATACAGAATTATCATATGGAATATTCAATGATTACAACTTAAGTAATTATTGGATTACATCATCCAACTCACCAGTTACAGTTAATAACACACAACTTCTTAATTCTATAAAAGTAGATTATGTAGGAAGTGGTACACAATTAATTTATACATCAGAATCAATTGAAGTTGGTAGTGATATAGAATATAACTTATCATTCAAAACTAAATTGAGTGGTTCTGCAAGTGATTCTAAACAAATAAACGCATATCTAAGTTCATCTGAATTTACACAATCAATCGTAACAGTTAGTGGTTCTAATGATACACTTCAAAAATTTGATGTTAATAAAAATATTATATCAACAAATTCAGGTAGTGCAAGATTAGTATTTGAGGTAAATGGAGATGATTGGTACATATCAAATGTATCATTTAGAAATGCAGAAGAAACTGCGTTTTCACCTGATGAGTTTACATTAGTACAACAAGTACCTAGAAAACTTGATTCTGAGTTTTTTGATTTTAAATTTGAGTTCTATGATATAAACAATAACTTTATACCAGTAGAAATCGGTACATCAAAAGAATTTAGTGGAGGTAATTTAACAACAACATCAAATGTTAGATTGTTAGAATTTGAAACTGATAGAACTGCATTTAGATTTTCAAGTGGTTCATTAGGTAATCCACCATTTCAACAATCAAGATTTAGAGTAACATCAAATGGATTGACAGGTTCAATTACGTTTGCATCTGCTGCGTTTGATAAAAATGGTGTTTATATAGACCCATCATCTTATGGTGGAGATTATCCAGGTGGATTAACAAGTAACAACGTTTTAACGTTAGCATCTTTTAGTGGTTCTGATGATGGAGTTATCGTAGGTTCGATTACTTATACTGCATCAATTGAAGATAAAGAAGAAATAGAAACAATAACAAGATTTGAAGATGGTGAACCTGCATCGGCACTTATTGTAACATCAAATCAAAATCAGTTCTTTTACAAAGCAACTGATTTATCAGTAGAACCAAGTGGACAACAGATACAGATTCAAGCACAAAGAAAAAATCTTGCATCTGATACAACAACAATTACAGTAAATAGTGGAAGTGGTAAGCCTGGTCTTACACAAGGTTCAACTGTAAATGGTATAACTTCATTTACTTTAAATGCAAGTGATTATTCATTTGGGACAGGAAATACTACATATGAGTTCAGCGGTTCAGATGAATTCGGTTCACAATTTGTAGATAGAATATCAATAGCACCAGTCAAAAAATTCGATGGTGTTTCATTACAACTTACAAATAACAATCAAACTTTTAACGCAACTTCACAAAGTGCTGTATCTTCGTTAGAACAGAGTAGTGGTTCAGTAACATTTAGAATAGGTACAGAACTTATTCAATTCCAAAATGGATTATCATCAAATAATAGATTTGATATTGCAGGAATTACTGGTTCTGGTTGTGTACCAACTAGTACAACTCCAAGTAAAAATGAATACTCACTTTCTTCATTTAATTCAGATAGTGGTTCGTTAACAATTAACATTGATTATAAAGATGGTAGTGGAGATATATCAGAATTTCAACAAATTGTAAATTACACAAAAGCGGTTGCAGGTGTTACAGGACAAGATGGACAAGATGGACAAGATGGTGAAGATGGACAAGATGGAACTAACGGCCCACCTGGACCTGGTGTAACATATAGAGGATTGTGGAGTGTACTAACAGAATATGTTTCATCATCATTAAGAAGGGATGTTGTAGAGGGTACTGATGGAAGTTATTACTTGGCAAAATCATCACACACTGCAAGTAATCTAAATCAAAGACCAGTTGATGGTGGTTCATATACAACATATTGGGAATCATTTGGTGCAGAATTTAGTTCAGTAGCAACTGATATTTTATTTTCTCAAGATGTTTATGCAAACAGAACTGTAAACATAGGTTCGAGTGGTTCTGGTCACCCAGTCATAGCATTGAACGCAGATAGTTCAAATGCAGGAACGGGTCAAGACCCATATATTGCAATTGGAGGAATTACTCAATATGCTGCTAACAATGGAATTTTTATTGGATATGATGGTGGGGATAAAAAATTAAGTTTAAAAGGTGGTGCATCTGATGGATTCCTTACATGGGATGGTAGTAGTCTAAACATACAAGGTTCAATTAATATAACAGGTGGTGCAACTGCAGATTCTTTATCTGCATTAAATTCAGAAACAAGTTCACTACAAAGTGGTGTAAATAATTCTATATTGAGTGGTTCAGCAGCTGCATCGGCAGCTCAAACAAACGCTCAAAGTTTCGCTAGTACTGCAGCAGCTAACTCTGTAACAAGTGGTTCAAACGCAGCATCAACCGCTCAATCAAACGCTCAAAACTTTGCTAGTACCGCAGCAGGAAACGCAGCAACTTCGGCATCAAATGCTCAATCAACCGCGAATACGGCTCAATCAACTGCCAATTCTGCATTAACCGCAGCAGCAAGTAGTGGTTCGGTAGACCCAACAACACAAAGAGTAACTAAAAACGCATCACCGAGTGGAGCTGGATTATATTTCGGTGCAAATAATTTAGGATATTATAATTCATCCGATTGGAAAGCTTATTTAAGTTCGAGTGGTGAATTCTTTTTAGGTAGTCCTTCAGATTCAAACTATTTAGAATGGAATGGAAGTTCTTTAAATATTGCTGGTTCAATTACGATTACTGCTGGACCAACTGCAGCTCAACTAAGTTCTCTGAATAGTGCAACTAGTTCTTTATCTAGTGATATCAGTACAGCTCAAACAAACGCTCAAAACTTTGCAAGTACCGCAGCAGCTAATTCTGTAACAAGTGGTTCAAATGCAGCATCAACTGCCCAAACAAACGCCCAAAACTTTGCAAGTACCGCAGCAGCTAATTCTGTAACAAGTGGTTCAAATGCAGCATCAACCGCTCAATCAAACGCTCAAAACTTTGCTAGTACGGCAGCAGGAAATGCTGCAACTTCGGCATCAAATGCTCAATCAACCGCAAATACTGCAAATAGTTTAGCAACTAACGCCAGTTCATCCGCGGGAACTGCACTTCAAAACGCAGCAACTGCTTTATCAACCGCTAACACTAACGCTGGTTTAATACCGAATACTTCTACCGGTCTTATTGATTTCTCACCAACTCCAAGTGGAGCTGGATTATATTTCGGTGCAAATAATATAGGATATTATGCATCAGGTAATTGGGATGCATTCCTATCATCTAGTGGAGCATTTTATTTAGGTGGAGAAGATGGGGCATTACAATGGAATGGTAGTAATTTAACAATCTCAGGAGATGGTACATTCACTGGAACTCTATCTGGTGGTACTGTGGTTGGAGGTACAATGTTCGTGCCTAGTGCAACTAATCCAAAATTCCAAGTAGATGCAGATGGGATTGTTACAGCTGATGAAGCAAAAATAGAAGGTGAAATAACTGCATCTGCTGGTTTAATAGGTAGTTGGAAAATTGATGATGTAAATGTGGGTGGTTCGTTAAAAGATTCCGAAGGTAGAATGGTTTTAAACCCAACAGATAAAAAAATACAATTGTATAATTCTTCTTTGGAATTAAAAGCACAGATTAATTCCGATGATAGTTTAACATCACCAGGTTTAGGAAATATTTACATTGCTAGTTATTACAATAACCAACCAGGTAGTACATTGAATAATCCAAGTGGTCCAACATCCTCAACTACTTCAACTTCACTTCAAAGTGGAACACCTACCTATACTACTAATGATGGTGAATTTACTGTTAGTGGTTCTAATGGTGGTGATTATCAGTTATCAGGTCTTGATACAATACCAACATGGGGATATGGAAGTAGTGTGGCGATTGTAAGTGAAACTATATCATCAGGTACTGGTAATCCATCTGGTAATCTTACACCAAACATGGGCCCTAGCACAATTTATCAATCTGGTGTTACTTATAAACAATCATATGATTACATTTATTTAGTTATAGAAAAAACTTCTGATAATTCAGAAGTTGCAGAAATATTTCTTGGATATGCATATGCTAGAAGTGGATATTCAATTAGTAATTATTATCAAGCAACTGGTACTGGTATATATGATTGGCAATACAACAGTGGTTATTCAGTTTCCGGTCATAGAGGTCTATATACAGTAAACACACCAATCACAACTACTGTAACTCTTGAAAATAATACCACTTATAGAGTAAGATATAAAAGATTTATAAAAAATAGTTCAGGTAGAAAATCATATTTAAATGGTAGTAGTTATACACCAACAAATACTTATTATACTCATAATACTGGTGGGACTAATGCTATTTATTCAGGTCTTGATGAAACTTTTCAATTGAACCAACCATCAAACTTTGTTGAAATATCAGGTGGAGGAATTCAAGCAGTAACAAACTCAGACCAGTTTGTAAAAATGTTTAGAGTATCACCTGGTACTTATTCATCTACTTTATTTCAAGTAAGAGGTGGTCAAACCATGTTAAGTAGTGATAGTGATACAGAAACTAATTTATATTCTCATACTGGTAGGAATCTTTTAGTTGGTAGAAACACATTAGGATATAGTTGGTATGGTGGTGATTTTTATAACCCACTAGCTAATAATCACAATAGTAATATAATGAAGGGTATTGTTATGCAATCAGATACCAGTGAATCTCCTGGCTCATCTAGTTCACCCAAAAACCTTGCATACAATATTGCACAAGGATATATGCATATATGGTTACAGCATAGTAGTAGTACGAATAGGTATTATGAATTACCAAATCAATTAGATGGTGGTACTTATAATCCTGCATCAACAATTTATATACCAGTAGGATATCAATTGTGGTTGTTTAACGAATCAGATGGTGATAGTGTATTTGTAAGAGGGTTATTACATGGTGCTAGTAGTAGTAATAATTACCACACACTACAAGGTGGTGGTGCTTTACTATGTGTATATATGGGAAGTTCTAGTGCACAAGACCCTACCGAAAGCCACAAATGGATAGTTTACTCAGAATACGATAATACTTGGAGTTAATATGAATATAGAATTTAATAAAGGATATGTATATGAAAGTGGTTCAACAGTAGAGTGGCCACTTCATTCACAAATAGTTGAACAAAGATTAAACCTAACCTCTTCAATTAATGAAGTCGGTGATGAATATTTAGTATCACATAGTTATTTTCCATTAGTTGAACTTTTACCTACTTCACATTCTGAAGAACAAATACCAGACCCTTCAACAGATGTAGAAAAAAGTGGTTCAACTTATTATATAAACTATACACTTAGAGATAAAACTTCTGATGAACTTACTATACATTATAATCATGGTTGGCAAGATGTTAGAACCAAAAGAACACGACTGTTAGACCAGAGTGATTATATGGGAAATAGTGATTACCCAATTACAGAAGAATGGAGAACATATAGACAGGCATTAAGAGATATTACAAATCAATCATCTCCATTTACTATTACATGGCCAACTAAACCAGAATAAAATGACAGAATTAAAAGTAGAAGTTACAAATAATAATAACCAAACAGTAACTCACTTCATTACTAATGAATCAGAAATGTGGCAACCACAAATTCAAGATGAAATAGATTCATATATGATGCAGTATGTAAACAAATTTAATGAGACTAATGAAAAACATAATATTTATTTAAAATCATTAAAAATTTATTATGGGGATGACCTTATAAGAAATATCACTAAAAATTAATACATTGAAATTATTAGTAACAACTGGTTTTGGAAATATTATACAAGGTGGTGCAGATATTTGGGTAAATCATTTTATCAATTTAATACTACCACAACTTTCCGATGATTATTTTATATTTGTAGATGGGAGGAGACCCGAAGGATTTGAAACGTCACTAACAAACTACCACTTTCATTACGATGATTGGATTAAATCAGAAAAGTTATTAGAAGATTGTGAAGAAATTCACTTCTTACATGCAAACTATCACAAAAGAGAACACTTTTGGAAACATAAAGATAAGTGGGGTAATATATTTGTACATGCATATTTACCTGATATGTTAAAATATGGAGACTCAGTAAAACAATTCAATACTAATGTAAATGAAGATGATTTCTATGAACTACTTCATTATTGTAAAAAAAGAATTTGGATAGGAAATAACGATTCTCAATTATTTAAAGATTATCCAACAAATACACACACAGTAACTAACTTTTATGAATTCAAACAAGATAAACTAATAAATGTTAATAGTAAGAAAGTTGCATTTACATCACGAATTGAATCAAGAAAAAACGTACATTATTTAGATGGTATTGAGGGATTGGTATTATCAAATCAATATGATTGGAAAAATATAACAGAAACAACAGATTATGATTTTTCAAAAATAAAATTTTATCAATGGGATATAAACATTCATGAAAACTTTATGAATTTAGATTGGGGAATTGCACATTGTTGTCATACTAACGAACCTTTTGGATATAATATATTTCAAGCAGTAGATTGGGGTAAATTACCAATCATACATACTGATTGGGGTGATGTAGATTATCGATATAAAGCAAATGATAAACAAAGTTTTGGATATGCATATGGAAATATTCTAAGAGATACTCCAATGCAAAGAACAAAAGAATTTATGAAATTGAAAAAATATCTTAAAAAGTTCGATAATAAAGAAACTTGGACAAAAAAAATTATCGTTTTCTTTAATTCGTAATATATATTTATATACGAACATTGTTACATGGGTCTTATAAATTATAATTTGGTAAAAGATTTTTTTACCAACAATCAATCAAACAAACTTGATAAGGACGGTAAATCATATACCGAACTTACACCTGTTAAATATAGGTGGACACATGGTGCAACAGATAAATATCTTGGAGATGGTTTACTAGTGTATTCGATAATCCAATTTATGAAGTATAAAACATGCGTGTGTTTGGGAAGTGGTGGTGGATTTATTCCAAGAATTATTTCTCAGGCAAGACTTGATTTACACGATGTAGATATATTTGATGGTTCTAAGGCTATGGAATATGGTGATTGTGGTACAACTATTTTAGTTGATGCCAACAATGGAGTAAATGGAAAACCAGATTGGATTGATAATGATTCATTCTTTAGAAAAAGTTTTCCATGTAGAATCATATTAGAAACTACTGAAACTGCATATTACAATTATTTTGTTAAAGAAGATATAAAGATAGATTATTTACATATCGATGCAGGACATTCATTTGAAGATGTTGAACGAGATTTCAATTTATACTCTAAAAGGTTAAACGAAGGGGGTATGATTGCAATACATGATACAGATAAATCATATGAAGTAAATCATATTATACCAAATGATATAGATGAAAAATATCATCAAACATATTCTTTTGGCCCTAACATGCTTATAAAAGAATTACAAAAAAATAAAGAATGGGAAGTTTTCAATTTCTTCAATCACAAACCAAAGGCGAACCATCCATCATCGACGGGTCTAACTTTTTTACAGAAGAGGAAGATAAGATAAATTTGGTTACTGTTGTTGGTCATAACATTACGATGTTACCTCATATGCTAAATCACTACAAAGATATAGTAGATGATGTATATGTAGTTGTTTACAGACAGCATGAAGATGATGGTATATTAGAAGAGATTGAGAAACTAGGAATAACTCCATATAAAATTGTTACTGAACCAAAATTTAATTGGCAGAAAGTAACTGATTTATATAATGAAGTTAAAATGACCAAACCAGAAAGTTGGTGGGTAGTATCAGATGATGATGAGATTCATGTATATCCCAAACCTCTCAGAGAAATGATTGAAGAGTGTGAAGAAAATGGATGGGAGTTTATAACTGGTGGTTTTTTAGATAGAATTGGAGAAGATGGAACTTTTCCAAAAATAGATAATACAACTAATATATGGGAAAGTTTTCCATATAGTGGTTTTTTTAGGTATCCACTTAGTGGGGCCTGTCCCAATAAATGTTGTGTAATGAAGGGGAAAATTCATGTAACAAATGGCCAACATTATGCAATCGTAGATGGGAATCATGTGTGGGGTGAAGAGGGTGCAAAACATCCTCTTCGTTACCCACCTGGTAGAGGTGAAGGATTTATACAAGTTCATCACTTCAAATGGGATTCAACTGTTTTAGAACGATTAAAAGAAGTTTCAGAAACAGAAGAAGATTACACTTTTTGGAAAGAATACAAAAAGATGTATGAGGCAATCAGAGATACTGATTGGAAAATAAATATTGATGAACCAAAGTTTGGTTTGGTAAAACAAGTACCATTCGAAAATGAACATTGGGATTATCAATATTGGAATAGATTAACAAAAGGAATAATTAAAGTTTAAAATTATGGCAAAGAACGAAACAGAAAAAGTACTTGAAGAAAGAAAAATTAAGGCGTTAGAAAAAATTGCTAACTCTTTAGATGCACTTACTCTATGGTTTGAAGAAATCGATAAAGATGAGTGGGGGCCAAGAATCGAGTGGTATCTTTCAATGTGGAAAGAGAAGTTTATAGATGAGGAGTAAACTAGGTGTAATAGTACCATATAGAAATAGGTCAACACATCTTGATAAGTTTTTAAAACAAACACCAAAAAAGTTAAAAGAACAAGAAATCGATTTTGAAATTATCGTTGTTGAACAAGCAGATGATAAACCATTTAATCGAGGAAAGTTACTTAACATTGGTGTAAAAGAAGCAAAAGAAAGAGGTTGTACCTATGTTGCTCTACATGATGTGGATATGATACCATTACGCGTTGATTACTCATCAGTTGATAGACCAACTCACCTTGCAACACATTTTACATCATATCATGGAGAAAAAAGAATTATATTCGATGAATATTTCGGAGGTGTAACTCTTTTTCCTATCCTAGATTACTACAAAGTAAATGGATACTCAAATAATTATTGGGGATGGGGATATGAAGATGATGATTTGATGTATCGTTGTAGAGAAAACTATATGGATTTTAACACCAAACAAATACCAATCAAAACAACTAATTCAGCTGGATTAGTTTTTAATGGAGTTGACTCTCATGTAAAAATTCCAAAACCATATCAATTCGATAACTATACAATATTATTAACATTTGAACCTGATGCAATAGAATGTGATGATGAACGAGCAATAGATGAATATTCTATTTTATCAGTAGCTGGTTACGATATGGGGTTTTCATATAACTCATTTAAAAGATACAAATTTGAAACATTTACAACAAAGAAAGAATGTATAAGTTTAAAATCTGTAATCACAGAACCTAAGAGAACTACTCTAATGGTTGTGGTAGACCAGTATAATAAATTTTTAAAATTTTATCAAGATGGTGAGTTAATTGATGAAGCCGAATACGATGGAAGATTACTTCAGTATAATAAACAAAAATTTATACATCTTGGACAAACTCCTCAAGCAAATCACAATAATAGGAGACCATTTAAGGGTAGAATTGATTATCTTGCTATTTGGAATCATTCTTTAGAAGAAGGACAAGTAGATTCAATTTATAAAAACCTACCTCTTGGTGTACTTGAAAACTTTGATGGATATACAACTTCACATTGTTTAGAAGCTGTTTATGATGCAAAGGCATCTACATATCACAAACTTATTGATTTAAGTGATAATAATAGACATGGAAAAATTCATCATTGTGATAGAAAACCTATTTATCATGAAGAAGATTTTACTGAAATTGCAGTGCCATGGAGAAGAGAAGGTACATTTTTATTATTACCTCATGCAGATAATGGATTTTATGAAAACAAATGGATTTATACCGAAACTAGAAAAAATCAAGTTAGATTTTACAATAAAGTTTTAAAAGGAAAAACAAATTGGAGAAGAGATGGTATGGATATGTTAAAATATAAATTAATGAGTAACACCGATATAGGAGGAGAAGATTATAGTGGAGTTATGTTATCTTGTGTATTATGATGAGTATGTATAAAACAGGTGTAATTGCAGGTAACTTCGATGTTATACATCCAGGTTATATAAAAATGTTTAAAGAATGTAAATCATATTGTCAACAATTTATAATTCTTCTACATACAGACCCATCAATTGAAAGGCCGGAAAAATTAAAACCAATTCTTACTAAAGAAGAAAGAACAGAAGTTCTAACTTCAATAAAGTATATAGATGGAATTGCATATTATACTTATGAAAAGGAGTTGGTAGAACTATTAAAAAGATTATCACCAGATATCAGATTTTTAGGAGATGATTATCGAGGTAGAACCTACACTGGTTTTGAATTAGATATTCCAGTCCACTATCTAAACAGAGACCATGGGTGGAGTACAACCAAGTTTAAAAAACTAATTGCAGATACGATATGAAACTAGGTGTATGTGTACCATATAGAAACAGAGAAGCTCACTTAAAAGAGTTTATACCAACGATTGGAGAGTATTTAGAATCACAAGGTATTGAGTATGGAATTTACTTAGGACATCAATGTGATGAACATTTATTCAATAGAGGTGCTATGAAAAATGTTGCAGCAAAACACGCATTTGAAGATGGTTGTGATTATATTGTTTGGCATGATATCGATATGATACCAGAAGAAGGATGTGATTATTCTTTTCCAAAAGAACATCCTATACATATTGCAACAAGTATATCTCAAATGGATTACAAATTAAAATATCAAGAATACTTTGGTGGAGCAGTTTTATTTTCAAAAGAACAAGTAGAGGCAACAAATGGATACTCAAATGATTATTGGGATTGGGGTATGGAAGATGATGATTTATTTTGGAGATGTGTTCTTGAAGGATATGCAAACGATTCTTATATGAAATATACTTCTGCAGAACAAAATTATTTTCACTTTAATGGAAAAAATTCTTTCATAGATATTGAAACAACTCCTACTTTACGAAACTTAACATCCAAATCACATACAGTTTCAGTATTAGTTAGAGCAAATCAACAAGAAGAAAAAGTTCCTATTTGGTTAGTTGGTGATGAAGATAGAAGATTTTGTGAATATCCAATACTTCGTAGACCTGGTTACGATTGGGGATTAAGTTATAACAACTCAAGAGCATACACAGGTATATTGTGGAATCATAAAGTTGAAAATTATTATCAATGGATGAAACGATATGAAAACCAATGGAGTTGGGTAACACTATCAGTAGATACAGTTAATAATAAAATACATTTTTACTTAAATGGTAAAGAATCAGATGCAAGACATGGCCATGGTACTCATTCACCACAATCATTTGAAGGTAAATTAAAAAGATATGGTTCTGCACCTTATTTTATTGGAACAACAACTTCTGCTAAAGAAAACGATGTAAATAAATTCTTCAAAGGTGATATTGCTAAAGTAATGATGTGGGATAGAAAATTAGAAGAAAGTGAAATTCAAAATATATATAAAAGACCAATAAGAGATGGTTTAAAACTATTCTATGATTTTAATTCTGGTACTGCAAAAGATTTGAGTGGTAATGATAATCATGGAAGAATTGTTAATTGTCAAAAAAACAGAGGTGTAATAAAAATACCTTACACAATTATACCTCATAGAACACCTGGTAGATTAAAATGTTTACCTCATAAAGATGAAGGATTGACAAAAGATGAAAATGGAAATCAAATATGGGCAAAGGGTGAAACAACTGCAAGAAACGAAAGAAGATATGTTTTACAAATGCAACAAGGTACATGGGATTATAAATCAGATGGTATTAAACAACTAGAATATGAATTACTAGAAGTTAAACATATTAATGCAAAGTACAACGCAAAACTTATAAATGTTAAATTAGATGGCAGAAAATAACGAAACAAAATTAGAACAAGAAAAAGAGGTTAAAGGAACAATCGGTGGAGATAATCCTTTTTATCTTGGTGTACGAGATAAATTAAATTCAACTGGTTGTGGAATGTGTTTAGCAAAATGGACACAAGTTACACTTCATTTACAGTTAGGACATACTCATTCTTGTCACCACCCGAAAACACACCCTATTTCTACAAAAGAAATAAAAAGAAATCCATCTGCACTTCATAATACAAGGTATAAAAAACTTCGTAGAAAAGAAATGTTAGAAGGTGAAAGACCTGAAGAATGTGATTACTGTTGGGGAGTAGAGGATAACTCTGATAGATTTTCAGATAGAACTTTTAAATCTGGTGAATCATGGAGTTGGCCATTTGCTGATGAAATTCAAGCTTTAGATTGGAGAGCAGATTACAATCCAAAATATGTTGAGGTTGCATTCTCAAATGCTTGTAACTTTAAATGTTCGTATTGTGGCCCTGCGTTTTCAACACAACACATGCAAGAAATTGAAAAGTTTGGACCATATCCAACAACAGATAATTTTAATTCATTAGAGTGGGCAAGACAAGAAAACAAAATGCCAATTCCACAATCACAAGAAAATCCTTATGTAGAAGCTTTTTGGAAATGGTGGCCAGAATTATATAGAGATTTACATACCTTTAGAATTACTGGTGGTGAACCTTTAATGAGTAAAGATACATGGGAGGTATTAGATTATATTATTAACGAACCAAACCCAAATAGAAACCTTAAACTAGCAATTAACTCAAATTTAGGTATACCTGATAAATTAGTTGATAGATTCATAGAAAAAATTCAGAGAATATGTGATGAGGATAGAGTTGATGAGTTTATTATCTTTACTTCAGTTGATGGGTGGGGAGAACAAGCAGAATATGCAAGAAATGGATTGGTATTTAATAAGTTTTGGGATAATGTAAATAAACTTCTTACTAAATGTCCAAGAATTAATCTTACATTTATGGTTACTTATAATGCATTATCAGTACCAACCTATGATAAGTTAATAGATGGGGTTTATGATTTAAAAAGAGAATATGGAACTTCAGATAGATATTGGAAATCAGCTGCATTCTTAGATACATCATATTTAAGATATCCTACACATCAAACAGTTCAAGTTTTACCAAAAGGATGGGAAAAGGCAGTTTATCAACAAGCAAAACAGGCAGATTTCTTGGGAGTACCTGTATTTGATTATAGTTACATTGGATATTCTGATATTGAAATTCAAAAGATTAAAAGAACATATGATTGGATGAAGGCACCAGTCGATGAAAAGAGATTAAAAACTCAGAGAAGAAACTTTGGACATTATTTTAGAGCACACGATGAAAGAAGAGGAACAGATTTTTGTAAAACGTTTCCAGAGTTTGCAGATTTTTACCACGAATGTTTAGAAATTAAGTTATGATAGAATTTAAAGGAGATAGTTGTTATTTCGTTGTACCAGAAAGTAAATACGGTCTTTCGGAAATAATACCAAAATATGTTACTGAAAACAACTTTACTTTTTGTATAGGTTGTAAACCAGATTGGAAAAATATGAAAGAAGGAGAGAATTCTGCAGAAGGAGGACTCCTAATGAAAAATGGTCAACATATGGGATTATCTTGTTTTGTAAGTGGAGGAAAAAGATACTTTAGAGCAACTCTATGGGTGCAAGATAGAAAAGGATTCGTGAGTTGTGTAGAAAAACAATTACCAGTAACACATGAAGATGAAGATAAAGAATACTTCATATCGTTCAGACATGATTTAAGAAAAAAGAAAATTGTTATTGGTAACTATAATCACTATGAAGAATTAGAATATCCTGCTGCATCACCAATCGATTATTCAAACTCTTGGTTGTGGGTTGGAGCAGCAAATGCATTTAATAGTTGTGCACCTGAACATAGACAATACTTTAGAGGTAGTATTAGTTACGTTAGTGTACATGCTGAATACTTAAGTAACTTAGATATCAAAAAGATGTATGGAAATATTACATCCATATCAGAACTTAAAAAATTACAAAACGATAAAACAGTATTATTTTCAGATTTAAAAATAAAAACACCATATAAAGTGTTTGATAATAGTGATAATGGAAATCACTTAATTGTATATGATGAAGCATGGCTAGAGAGTTAAATGATATAAAGTTTTTGTTCGATTATAAAACTCCTGCTGGATTTTTATCATTCGGTTACAAGAAAAATCAATTACCAGAAGTATTTGAGTTACTACAACGAGAATCTTTGGAACTACAACCCTGCTCAACCATACGAAGAAATCGTGATACTCAAGAAACTGTATGGGTAAATGGACAATATGTTCCACAACTTATGGACCCTCCATATAATGTTGAAGGAATTCTAACTGGTGATATACTTGATTGGGGACAATGGGAATCAAATAGTTTTTTCTTAATTCCAATTGAATCGGTTTGGCATGAAAACCCATTTCTCAAATTTATAGAGGATACTACCTTTGAAATATCAGATATGTTTTCTAACAATCTAATGGAGTTGATAAAAAGACACGATAATGTTAGATTATTTTTTGTAGATTCAAGAGAAGGTGATTATTTAATAAGTCAAAATGTTTATTCTAAACTAACCAAGTGGTTAGATGATAATAACATTCATGGTAATGGAAAAATTATTATTTCAACTTTAAATGAATTAGAAAAATACAATATACCAAAAGATGGTAGGTTCGTGTTTTTCAATAATGAACATTATATTACTCTTGCAGGTTCTCATGTAACTTCATGTTTAAAAAATGATGGTGCAATACAAAGTGATAGAAAAAGAGATAACTACAATTACGATATTAGACATAATTGGGAAGATAGAGATGTAAAAAAACATTTCAATATGATGAATAGAAATACCACTAGATTGCATAGACCATATTTTGTTGGTAGAATGATTCAAGAAGGTATTATAGATAAAGGATTAGTATCATTGTTTCAATCAGATGATTTTGATAATCAAATATTCGAATCTGATGTTTATAAATCTGTACAACAAAATTACCCATTTTACATTGATGAAGATGATGCCGAAAGAGTTTCTGCATTTCACAACTATCTATCTGTTAATACACCATATATAGAATCATTGTTTACTATTGTTGGTGAAACAAATGCAGATGATACTTCAATATTCATAACAGAAAAGACACTAAAACCAATTATGAATTTACATCCATTTTTTGTAGTAGGAAATCCAAACACATTAAAAAAATTACAAGAATTAGGATTTAAAACGTTCAGTTCTATTTGGGATGAATCATATGATTCTGAATTAAATTTAGAAAACAGAATTGAAATGATTATATCAGAAGTAAAAAAACTTACTGATTTAACATTGGAACAGCTTGATGAAAAAATTCAGAAAATAAAAAATATATGTATATATAATAGGGAACTGTTAGTAAAACTAAACTACAAAAATTTAAAGTACCAAAATTTAAAAGAATGTTTAAAAACAAAAGTTATATAAAAGTATTAATTACAGGTGGAGCTGGTTATTTAGGGTCTGTACTTACCGAATATCTTTACCAATATGGTAAACAATATCATTTTGGTGGAATTGAAAAACTTACAATATATGATAATCTGATGTACAATCAAACATCAGTTATAAATCAAGTACATAGAAAGAATTTTGAATTTGTTCATGGAGATGTTAGAAATCATGAACAATTACTTCCTTATATAGAGGATGCCGATGTAATTATTCCACTTGCAGCAATCGTTGGATTTCCTGCATGTGAAAGAGATAAAGACCTTGCAACAGCAATAAACTTTACTCATGTAAAATTTATATGTGATAATTTAAAAGAAGGTCAAAGAATAATTTATCCAAATACAAATAGTGGATATGGAATAGGAGAGAATGGTGAGTGTACTGAGGAGAGTCCACTTAATCCCATTTCACACTATGGGGTAACCAAAGTAAATGCCGAGAAAGAGGTATTAAAAGCCGGTGGTATATCATTGAGATTAGCCACCGTCTTTGGTTCATCACCAAGAATGAGAATGGATTTGTTAGTAAACGAGTTTGTTTACAAAGCATTAACTGATAAATACATAACAATATTTGAAAAGAATTTTGTTAGAAATTATATTCACATTAGAGATGTTGCACATGCATTTTACTTTAGTTTAACTAACTATGATAAAATGGGTGGAAATGCTTTTAATGTAGGATTATCAGATGCAAATTTATCAAAACAACAATTGGTAGAGAAGATAAAAGAATATGTACCAGATTTCGCAATCACATATTCAGATTATTATGAGGACCCAGATAAACGAGATTATATCGTATCAAATAAAAAAATTGAAAATCTAGGTTGGCAACCAAGATACTCATTAGATGATGGTATTGAAGAATTAATTAAAACTTATACCATTCTAATTTCAGATTTAAGTTCAAAATATAGAAATGGATTCCCTTTAGGTTATGGCAATAGGACGTAGTGTATATTATAAAGAAAGAAGTTGGAATGATTTCCACATATACTCATCAAAAGTTTTAACTGGTGGGGTTAAGATTGTACAACCATCTGTTTATCATGAACAAAGAGGTGAAATATCTACAACATATCATTCTGATTACTATGATAGATTGATACCAGTTGAAGAAAGACAAGATGGAGTAAACTTTAAACACGATAGATATTCAAAATCAGAAGAGGGAGTACTTAGAGGGTTACACTATGATGATAAAACATGGAAACTTGTATCATGTTTGACTGGTAAAATTTATTTAGTAGTTTTAGATGTAAGAGGTGGTAATACAACTAGAAATCCACAATATGGAAGTTGGGAAACCTATATACTTTCACCCTCAACACAATCACAAGTACTTATACCACCTGGATTTGCTAATGGACATTATGTAATGGAAAAAAATTCTATATTCTATTACAAATTAGCTTACAAAGGTGAGTTTAACGATGTAGATAAACAACAAACAATAAAATGGAATAGTAAGAAGTTCAATATAGAATGGCCTTGTACTAATCCGATAATTTCTAAAAGAGATGCAAATGGAAAAGATTCTTAATTTAGATTATCATGAAGATAGATGGACTGCTAGTAACTTATCAGTTCAAGAACTAATTGATTTCGAAGATGACATAATAACACATTGGTCAAATGGAGAAATCAGAGGACCAGTTCACTTATCAAATGGTAATGAAGAACAATTAATAAAAATATTTAATAAAATAGCAGTTGAGGATTGGGTATTTTCAACTTGGAGGTCTCATTATCATGCACTATTACATGGTGTAGAACCTGAAGTATTAAAAAAAGATATATTAGATGGAAAATCTATAACTATTGTAAACAAAGAATGTAAATTTTATTCATCAGCAATTGTAACTGGTACTTTACCAATAGCACTCGGAGTTGCTAGAGGATTAAAACAACAAGGAAGTAAAGATAAAGTTTGGGTTTTCTTAGGGGATATGGCATTTGAAAGTGGTATCTTCTATGAAGTTCACAAATATGCTAGAAACTATGATTTACCACTTCACTTTGTGGTGGAAGATAATGGTGTAAGTACAAATACCCCAACATTAGATACATGGGGTGGTATTCAAAGAGAAATACCAGAAGATGTAATCTATTATAAGTATGAATCAAAATATCCCCACTATGGGACAGGAAAATGGGTAGTATTTTAGTAACAGGTTGTAGCGGATTAGTTGGAACTCACTTAGTTCACAAACTATTAGAAAAAGGACACAAGGTAGTTGGTGTAGATATTAAACATTCAACTGCATTACCAGAAATATCTGAAAATTTTACATTTGATGATATGGATTTAAGAGATGCAGATGATGTAAACATATTGTTCAACGAATTTAAGTTTGATGGAGTTATAAATGCGTTTGGTATCAAAGGTTCTCCAATCAGAGCAAAGGAATCACCCTTAGATTTTTTAGAACCATCGATTAAAGTAAACACAAACGTAATTGAAAACTCACATAAACATAATTGTTGGTTAGTATTTATGAGTTCGGTTGGAGTTTATGAACCAGCAGAAGTATTTGTAGAAGATACTGTTTGGAAAACACTTCCATCACCAAATGATTGGTTTCCATCTTGGAGTAAAAGAATACCAGAGTTATATTTAGAAGCACACAAAGTACAACATGGATATGATAGATGGACAATTGTAAGACCTGCAAATATTTTTGGAGAATACGATAACTTTGGTGAAGGTGCAACTGTAATCGGAGCAACTTGTAGAAAAGTGTACGATTCTGATGGAGAAATTGAGGCATGGGGAGATGGAACACCAACAAGAGATTTTATATACGCTGGAGATGTTGCTGATGGGTGTATAAAGTGTTTAGAGAAAGAATTACACATTACTACTAACTTAGGTAGTGGTGAAGAGATATCAATCAAAAGAATGATTGAAACAGTTGCTAAAGTTAGTGACAAAAAAATAAAAATTAATTGGGATACTTCAAAACCCAATGGTGATATGAGAAGAAAGATGAGTACTAAGGTACAAGAAGAATTTGGTCTATTACCAAAACTAGGATTTGAAGAAGGAATAAAAAATACATACAAATATTATGAAAAAAACAGATAAGATATTAGTTACTGGTGCAAGTGGGTTCATCGGCTCAAGATTAATCAAGATGTTATATGAAAGTGGTTATACTAACCTAAGGTCAACTAGTTGGTCGAGGGAGTTACGCAAAGATTTTGATGGTTACGAGAATGTTGAGCACACTAATGGAGATTTAAGAGATGCATCTTTTTGTGAGTTAATCTCAAAAGATGTGGATGTCGTTTTCCATTGTGCCGCGAACACGTCCAATGCTTTGGATACTAAAGTGAACCCGCTTCTCCATGTAACTCCTAATGTAGAGATGAATACAAATCTTATGGAACAAAGTTGGAGAAACAAAGTTCGTAAGTTTATGTTTATATCATCAAATACTACTTATCCAGATGTGGGTGATGAATATTGTACAGAAGATATGGAAGTACAAACACCTAACATATACCCAGTCTACAAGGCAGTAGGTTGGATGAAGAGATATGGGGAAACACTATGTGAGTTTTTCTCAAATCAAATACATGACCCTATGCAATGTGTAATTATCAGACCATCTAACTCATTTGGACCGAATGATAAATACGATTTTGAGAAATGTCATGTAACACCTGCAAATATTAGAAAAGTTGCAGATAACTTAAATCCAATCCCACTATGGGGAGATGGAACTGAGGTTCGAGATATCATTCATGTTGATGATATGGTAAATGGTTTCATGACAGTAGCAGAAAATGTAGATGAATACGATATTTACAACGTATGCTATGGAAAAGGATATACTGTGATGGAAGTGTTAGAACTTATCAAAGAAATAGAGGGGAACGACAATCCTATTGAGTTTGTAAACAACAAAGCCCCTATGATTCCAAAGAGATTATTATCAAATGAGAAACTACTCAAACTTGGATGGAAACCTAAGTACGATTTAGAAAGTGGATTGAGAGATGCACTTAAATGGTATAAAGAAAACAAACACCAATTTGACCCTAATTCAAAACCATAATGGCAAATCCAGAATTTACACCTTATTTAGATGCTTTAACAGAAGCTATGAAACTTACAATGGAAGATGATAAAACAATATTCATCGGACAACAAATAGTTTACTATGGTAACCCAATGAGTAAAACAATTGAAGGTTTACCAAAAGAAAGAATGATAGAAACACCAGTAATGGAAGAAACCCAAATGGGAATGACTATGGGATTGGCTATGACAGGTCATCAAGTTGTTACATTTTATCCAAGATGGGATTTCTTAATTCTAGCATGTAATCAATTAATAAATCATTTAGATAAATTAGAGGCAATGTCTGATGGTGAATGGAGACCAAACGTAATTGTACGAGTTGGTAAAGGTTCTGATAAACCATTAGACCCTGGTCATCAACACAAGGCTGATTATACCGATGCATTTGAACAGATGGTTACAAATTGTACTATTCATAAATTAGATAAAGTAGAAAAGATTGTACCTGCATACGAACAAGCATTATCAGAAGGGGGAGTACATATTATAGTTGAATATCCAGAACTATATTATGTTTAAACTTGAAAGTGATAAACTAAATAGGGTTTTTGATTATTTTGGACCAAGTGGGATAATCCCTAATGGTTTAAATTACAATTTCTTAGATTCCTATATCTTAAACGATTTCCAACAAGGAAAAAGTATAGAACACTTCATAAAAAAATACGAACAAGTTGCAACTTACGATTGTAACCACAATATTCCAGCTGACGTTTGTAATGATATTAGTGTTAAAGATTTTTCTTTACTTAATAGTAACGAACATACAACATTTTATCCCATAACTCCATTTGGTAGTGTATTATGTGGATTAGGTGAAGATTTTACCTTTCATGAGAATGCAACCTTCTTTGATTTCATATCTAAAACAGCAAAACAACAAATTATAGATAAAAACCTACACATCTTATTTGATTATAGTAGTGAGGGTGATATTAGAGAAGTGGTATTTGAAAGAATTCATGAGGGATTAAAAAAACACGATATTCCAGCAGATAGATTAGTATTTGTTTGTTCTGCTGTAAACACACACGATATTTATTCTAATTGGTTACAAGAAAATCCACAAGAAGTAAAAATTAAAACTGCGGTTTATCCATGGGCTGTATATGCAAAATCTAGGGAACTAAAACAAATCCTTGAATCTGGTAATTTTGAATTTAAAGGTGGAACTTCAACATATGCAAGTACTGATAGTATAGATTTTGATTCTAAGCGAACTCATAAGTTTTTATGTTTGAATAGAAGATTAAAACCTCATAGAATTATATTACTGGCATTACTTGAAAATCATGGATTGGTAAAAGATAACTTAGTATCCTATGATATCAATATGTTATATTGTAATGATGCACAAATACCATTTCAAGTAGATTTACAACAACAACAATACACTTCAGATAAAGAACAGATTAAAGATATATTGAAAGGATATCATACTTTAAGGAAAAGAAAGAAACAAGTAGTTGATAATGATGATATACATTCTGTATGGGGGTTTGGTTATGAAAATGCAAGTGATTATCAGAACACTTATTTTAGTATTGTAAGTGAAACACTATTTTACGAGTTTGCAACATATATTAGTGAAAAAACATTTAAACCATTTGCACATTGTCATCCATTTGTTATGGTATCGAAACAAGGTACTTTAAAATACTTAAAAGAAATAGGATTTAAAACATTTGGTGATTTTTGGGATGAAAGTTATGATGATGAAGAAGATAATGAAATCAGAATGAAAAAAATTGCTAAATTAGTTAAAGAGTTAGCAGAAAAAACCGATGAAGAATGGTTGGAGTTATATAAAAAAATGAAACCTGTATTATTATATAACAGAGAGAAGTTACTTGAGTTTGGAAACAATACAGATGGGTTAGCAAAAAATTATTTAACAAAACTTAAAAAACTAGTACATGGGGATTATCAAGAAAATTATTCTTTACTTTAAAAAAAGAAAAGAAGAGAAGGAACGAAAAGAATTGTATAAAAAGAAATTAGCGGAACTTAGAAAACGAGACCCGTTCATTTATAAAAACAAATAGATTTTAGTACCTTATTATAAAACTTTATATTTATATACTGACAAGGTATATCCAGTATGAACGAACTTTCGCAATATTTAGTAGAACAAGTACTGTTAGAGGATGAGAATCCTATTAAAAAAACAGTAGTAGTATTTGTGGGTAGGTTTCAACCTATGCATAAAGGACATTATGGTACTTATCAACATCTTGTCAAAAAGTTCGGTAAGAATAATGTGTACATAGGTACATCTGATAAAGTACAATTACCTAAATCACCTTTTAACTTCAAAGAGAAGGTGAAAATTGCAACTTCAATGTTTGGAATCCCCAAATCCAAAATATTCAAAGTTAAAAATCCATACAAACCAACAGAAATCCTTAAAAAGTTTGATGAAAAAACAACTGCATTCATAACAGTAGTTGGAATGAAGGATAAGGATAGATTAAAACCAGATAGTGGTAAATACTTTCAATCATACAAAGGAGAACCATCTGTGGGATATCGAGATGGTGGGTACGTTTATGCTGCACCCCAAAGTGGTGGTGGTATAAGTGGAACTGAAACTCGTAATGGGTTATCAGTTGGTTCGGACGAACAAAAACAAAATTTCTTTAAGAAAAGAGCATATGGTAAGTTCAACGCCACAATATTCAAAATGATTACCGATAAACTTAACGAAGATTTAGAAGTTAAGAAGGAATGGATATATGATTCATTAACTGAAATATCATCAACAACTATTGGTGGAGGTGATGTGGATGATGGACCAAATATCGTTTATCCATCTGCAGATTTATTCAAAAAGATGTCAATCGAAAGAGCTGCACAAATCGGATTTGATGTTGTAGGTGATATTCTTGGTGGAGAGGAATCAATTGATAAAACAGATTACAGAGTATATGGAGATGGACCAGTAGGAGCAGTATCATTCTTTCCAGCTGGTATCATTGGTACTATGACCCCAAACAACCAAGTAGATATCTACTCAAGAGGTGCATATTCACAATGGTTTAAACATGCAACAAGAGCAGCATCACTTGTAGGATATGAATTAGTTAGAGGATTGGGTATAAATAAAGATGATGCTCAAAAATCTGGTGATGATGCAAAAGGAGCTAAGGAGTTAGAGAAAGAATTCGAACAAAACCTACAAGAAAACATAGTACTACCTGTTAAAGTTGGTGATACCATTATGACTGGTAGATTTAAGAACAAAAAGACAGTTGTAAAAACTATTGGTAAGGATGAACATGGAATGCCAACTATCAATGGTAGAAAAGTAGTAACTTTTCGACTGATGAAAGAAGGATTTATTGCAGAAATCGCAGGAACAGAAATAGATTGCCCTAAGTGTAATCATTCATGGGAGTTAGAATCGGATGATGATGAAAAATACCTTTGTCATAATTGTGGATATGATTCACAACAACAAGAATACGATTTTGATGCATTTGATTCGTGGCAAGAAAAAAATGGAATGTTGGATGAGAGAGGTAAACTAAGACCATCTCAAAAACTTGCTAGAAAAAGAGCAATGGCTGGAAAGGCCAGACAGATTGCAAGAAAAAGAAAAAGAACAATGATGAGAAGAAAATCATTTGATAAACTAAAAAAGATTGCATACAAACAAGCATATAGACAAGTTTATGATGAATTCCATCAAGATTTATTTCCAGGTATCAAGAAATCAGATTTATCTATCAAACAATCGAAAGTAATTCATAAAAATGTAGTAAGAAAAAAAGGTAGAGTAATGAAACGTGCAAAATTCAAATTCTTACCTGCATTAAGGGCCAAAGAAGCCGAAAAGTTTGGACAAAAGGAAGATTCAAATCCAAAGGCACATCCACAAGGTAGTAAGAAAATATCAGGTCGTACAACTGTAATGGATATGTTGGATGTAATTTCTCATAAAGAATTTGGACCTGATTTTGAAAAACTATCAGTTTCTCAAAAGAAAAAAGTAATTAAGATTGCAAAAAAACATAAATTTGTAACTGAGAATAAAAAGATGATATCAGAAGGTGGTGCGTATGGACACATGTCTCACCCATTTGATACTGATATCAATTTAACCTTTGGACAACTTAAAGATATCGTAAATCGTGCACTCGAAGGTTCACTTGAATTCACTAGAGAGAAAACTGATGGTCAAGCATTGGCAATTTCATGGAGAGATGGAAGATTAGTTGCAGCAAGAAACAAAGGACACCTAAAAAACAAAGGTGAGAACGCTTTAGATATCAAAGGTGTATCAGATAAGTTTCAAGGTAGGGGTGGATTGAGTGATGCATACAATTATGCGATGAAAGACCTTTCAACTGCAATCAAATCTCTTTCAGATAAACAAAGAGATAAGATTTTTAAACAAGGTGCATGTTTTATGAACCTTGAAGTAATATATCCAACATCAGTTAACGTAATTCCTTATGGACAAGCGTTACTTGTGTTCCATGGCACTATGGAATTCAATGAAGAAGGTGTTGCGATTGGAGAGAATGGTGAAGCAGCAAGAATATTAGCTGGTATGATTAAACAAGTCAACAAAGATGTACAAGATAATTACACAATTCAAGGACCACCTATCGTAAAATTACCAAAATCACAAGATTTATCAAAAAAACGTAGTAAATACTCATCACAGATATCTAAATTACAAAAAGAGTTTGGATTAAAGGATACAGATGGTGTTGCAAACTACCATCAAGCGTGGTGGGAACAATGGGTTGATAAGAATTCTCCATCAACACTCGATAACAAAACCAAAATGGGGTTAGTTAAGAGATGGGCGTTCTTTGATAAGAAGTTTAGATTAGATAAAAAGAACATTACTGATGAAAAAACATTAGAATGGGCTAAAAAGATAGATAAAGATGACCAAAAGAAGATTGGTAAGAAGAACTTAATGAAGTTCGAACAGATATTCTTAGGTTTAGGTGCTGAAGTATTAGAATTTACTTCATCTGCCCTTACTGTTAATCCTGATAAGGCAGTTCGTGATATGAAAAAACGAATTGATAAAACAATCAAAGATGTTAAGAAATCAGCTGACCCTAAAAAGATAGAAAAACTAAAATTAGAGTTAGGTAGATTGAATTCTATTGGTGGGACTAAAAAAATAGTTCCAAATGAAGGTATAGTATTTCTATATAATGGTAAAACATTCAAACTTACAGGCACATTTGCATCAGTAAACCAAATACTTGGTATTTTCTTCTAAATTTTCGGTTTCTCTATTTTTATATATTTATATACAATAACATAACCTAATGTATAATAATGGGTAAAGAATTTAAGAAAAAGTTTATGCACCCAACTCGTAGAAAGTTGGTGGATATGGTTCAGACAGGTAAGTATGATAAAAAAACTACTGTTGGATATACAAAAGCAAAAGAAACCCACAATGTAGGGGATAAGTGGGAAGATGAAACTCACAAATACGAAAAAAAGGAAGGATATACCATAAAAACTGGTAAGAATAGTGAAACCTTCCAAGCAATAAGAAAATATTTATCAAAACTTAATACTTGTAACAATAAAGAGTGTCCAAATGTTGGAAACTACACTTCTAATCATCTAAAATCTATAAAACAGTTTGGTTACTGTATAGATTGTATGTCAAAACTAGAATTGGATTTAAAAGAACATGGATTACTTGAATCATTTGCTGCATATCATATTTATACAAACAGAATTAAAGAGGGAAGGATGGTTATCGATAAAATTGAGGCCGATATCTCTGAATTAAAACAACAATATGATGAAATCGATGATAAAGGGAAAGTAGTTAACTCATATGTGTTACCTAGACCCGTTGAAGAGATGAAACAAGAGATGAGAGATTTTGTTGCAAAAAGTAAAAAAGAAATTGAAGAAATTGTAGAGGCCAGGGAAGAGCATTTTACAAAATTAAAGGAGAAAAACTATGAGCATTATATTTAGTTTATTAATTAAAAGATGGAGAGAGATATTAATCCTTCTTTTAGTTGGTATTATACTATTTTTGCGAGGGTGTGGTTCGGATTACGGTGATAAAGAAATTGTAGAAATAGATGGAGAGAAGTTTGAGTTGTTAGAACAAAAAACTGATACTGTATTTGTTGAAAAAGAAGTCAAAGTAACGAAGTACGTTCCAAAGTACATCACAAAAGAAGTAATCAAAGAAGTGGAAATACCAGTTGATATTGATTCACTTGCTGTTATCAAAGATTATTATGCAAAGTATGTGGTTAAAGATACATTAAATCTTACATATGACTTTCCAGAGGTAGTTACCGATTCATTAGGTAATAAACCAAGTGGAGATTTAGGATTTGGTATTTTAACTGATGTGATTTCACAAAACGCAATAGAATCAAGAGAGATTGATTGGTTCTTCAAGATTCCAACAGTATATAACACAACAATTGTAAAAGAGTTACCAAAAAATGAATTTTATATTGGATTAGGTACAGGTATAGACCAAACCAATGGTTTAAATAATCTTAGTGGTAATATTTTATTGAAAAACAAGAAACAAAACATCTATGGTTTAAATCTTGGGTTATCAAATCAACTTGGTGAATATAAACCATTCATCGGTGGTTCTATATATTGGAAACTAGGAAAAAAATAAATGAGTCAAAAAAAATCGCTAAAGGATATTATAAAACTTGAGTATCAGAAATGTGCTCAAGACCCCATACACTTCATGAAGAAGTATTGTATGATACAACATCCTGTCCGCGGTAAAATTCCTTTTCATTTATTTCCATTTCAAGAAAAAACACTTGATGGGTTTGCAGAAAACAGATATAATATTATTCTGAAATCAAGACAGACTGGTATATCAACTTTAACTGCAGGATTTGCATTATGGAAGATGTTATTTAATCAAGATTTCAATGTATTAGTAATTGCAACCAAACAAGAAGTTGCTAAGAACCTTGTAACGAAGGTTCGTGTAATGAATGATTTCTTACCTAACTGGTTGAAACAAACAACAGTAGAAGATAACAAATTATCTCTGAGATATTCAAATGGTTCTCAGATAAAGGCAACTTCATCAAGTGGAGATGCCGGTCGTTCTGAAGCATTATCACTTTTGGTGTTTGATGAGGCAGCGTTTATTGATAACATTGAAGATATTTGGATATCTGCACAATCAACACTATCGACTGGTGGTAACGCGATTATTCTTTCTACTCCAAATGGTGTTGGAAACTTTTTTCACAAAACATGGGTAGAGGCAGAAGAAGAAGTTAATGGATTTAACCCAATCAGATTACATTGGAGTGTACATCCAGAAAGAAACCAAGAGTGGAGGGATAAACAAGAAATATTACTAGGACCAAAAGGAGCAGCACAAGAATGTGATTGTGATTTCGTTTCTTCTGGTGATACTGTGATTGACCCTCAACTTTTAATGTTCTACAAAGAATCGTTTTGTCAAGAACCAGTTGAAAAGGGTGGATTTGACGGAAACTTATGGAAATGGGAATATCCAAACTACAATAAAGGTTATATGGTAGTTGCCGATGTTGCTCGTGGTGATTCATCCGATTATTCTGCATGTCATGTTATTGATATTGAAGAGGCATCTCAAGTAGCAGAATATAAAGGTAAATTAGATACAAAAGATTTTGGAAATTTCTTAGTTGGACTTGCTACCGATTATAATAATGCATTACTAGTGATTGAGAATGCAAATATTGGATGGGCAGTTATACAACAAGTAATTGATAGAGGATATCAAAACTTATTCTACATGAGTAAGGATTTAAAATATGTAGATGTAGAAAATCAAATGACAAATAGATATCGTGCCGAGGAAAGAGGTATGGTTGCAGGATTTAGTACTACATCTAAAACAAGACCACTTATTATATCAAAGTTAGACGATTATTTCAGAGATAAATCTGTAACAGTTCGTTCTAGTAGATTAGTTGATGAATTATTCACTTTCATATGGAATGGGAATAGAGCAGAAGCAATGAGAGGATATAATGATGATTTGGTTATGAGCTTTTCAATCGGATTATGGGTTAGAGATACCGCTTTGAGATTAAGACAAGAAGGTATTGATTTAACAAAAAAGGCCTTGGGTGGAATTGGAACAGCAACTCATGGTGCTGTTTATGGGGGTAGTTCTTTACCAGATGGTATGGAATCAAACCCGTGGAAACAGAAAATTGGTGATTCAGAAGAAGATTTGACATGGTTAATTGGTTAATATATAAAAAGATTATATTTATAAAGTAAGGAGTATAATATTATGGAAGATATAACAAAAGCACTTTATTCAAATTTCGTAAATACAATCAGAGAAACCGCTGATGAAATCGAAGAGTATGATTGTGAGAATGAACAAGATGTAAAAGAGATTGTTGAGTTCTTAAAAGCATACAAACCAGAGGTCAACGAGGCTGAATATCAAGGTAGAAAAGTAAAATTGGGTAAACCAATGCAAGGTGATGTTAAGAAGTTTAAAGTTTACGTTAAAAACCCACAAGGTAACGTAGTAAAAGTAAACTTCGGTCATGGAGGTAGTTCTGCAAAAGGAAAAACTATGAAAATTAGAAAATCTAATCCTAATGCAAGAAAAAACTTTAGAGCAAGACACAATTGTGATAATCCAGGACCAAGACACAAAGCTAGATACTGGTCTTGTAGAAAGTGGTAAAAATAAAATAAAGGTTATAATTTAAAATAGGAATAAAATGGCAGATACTTCATTTTTTGGTAGGTTAACTCGACTGTTTTCAACACAGGCGATTGTTCGTGTCGATAAAGATGGTAAAAGAAAGGTAGTTGATACTGATGATAGACAACGAACAAACCTTTCTTCACTAAGAGACAGATATACCAAACTACAAAAGACACAATACGAAATGGCTGGCGGGGCTCAATCAATGGCCTACCAACAAGTTCGTAGAGAAATATTCAGAGATTATGATGCAATGGATAACGACCCAATAATGGCATCAGCTCTTGATATATTTGCAGATGAATCAACATTAAAGAATGAATTTGGAAATATATTAACTATTCGTTCCTCAAATGAGAACGTACAAGAAATACTTAACAACTTATTCTATGATATAATGAACGTAGAGTTCAATTTATGGCCATGGGTAAGAAATATGTGTAAGTATGGAGATTTTTTCTTAGGTTTAGAAATGGCTGAGGGTAAAGGTATCGTTAACGTAACACCTTACTCAGTATATAACACCGAAAGATTAGAAAGAACCGACCCTGAGAATCCTAATTACGTTAAATTCCATATAGAAGATGATATCAATGGAAAAGTTGATTATGAGAATTGGGAAATTGCACACTTTAGATTATTAGCAGATACCAATTGGTTACCATATGGTAAATCAATGGTTGAAAATGCTAGAAGATTATGGAAACAATTATCTCTTATGGAAGATGCAATGTTGATTCACAGAATCATGAGAGCACCTGAGAAGAGAGTTTTCAAAATTGATATTGGTAACATTCCACCAAACGAAGTTGATAACTATATGCAAAGAATTATCAACAAGATGAAGAAAGTTCCTTTCTTAGATAGAAACACAGGTGAGTACAACTTAAAGTACAACATGCAAAACCTTACAGAAGATTTCTATCTACCAGTAAGGGGTGGAGATAGTGGAACTGCTATTGATAACTTAAGTGGTTTAGAGTATTCATCTATTGATGATATCGATTATCTTAAAAATAAATTGTTTGCAGCTCTTAAGATTCCAAAAGCATATTTGGGATATGATGAAAATGTTAATGGTAAAGCAACACTTGCTGCTGAAGATGTAAGATTTGCAAGAACAATTGAAAGAATACAAAGAATTGTTGTATCTGAATTAAGTAAGATTGCTATTGTTCATTTATATTCACAAGGTATCGAAGATTCAGAGATGACTAACTTCGAGTTGGCGTTAGTAAACCCATCTACAATTTACGAACAAGAAAAAGTAAATTTGTGGAGTGAGAAAATTAGATTGGCAACAGATATCAAAGATTTAAATATGTTATCTAAGGATTGGGTATATGAAAATATATTCAAAATGTCTGACCAAGAGTTTGCTACACAAAAAACTAAAATTATAAATGATTTAAAAGATAGATTTAGACATCGTTCTATTGAAGATGAGGGTAATGACCCTGCTATGGAGGATGAACCAGAAGATGTAGAAGAATCATTAGAAAAAATAAAACAAGAAATTAAAGATAAAGGTGGTAGACCTAGAGAAGGGGGAACTTACAAAAAGGATAAACATCCATATGGAAGAGACCCATTAGGTGATGACGACCGTACTAAAACCAACAAAAGACAAACCAGAGAGAGTAAGGTAAGAGTTTCTAATCAGAAAGCAAAGGAAATTGTAAATGGAGTTTCTTCAAAAAGAAAGTATTTAACTGAAAATGATATGTTAAATGAAGAAAATCTATTGGCTGATAGAGAAATTTAAGGTTAAATTAATATTTTTATATTTATATAAGAGTTTTAGTATGTATATCAAATTGTAGGACAAAAAATGAAAAAAATAAAACATTCAAAATTTAAGAACACTGGTATTTTGTTTGAACTACTAGTTAGACAAATCACATTAGAGATTCTAAACGGAGGTGATGAGAAAGCTAAAAACATAATTAAAGAGTTCTTTAAGCAAGGTACAGAAATTTCTAAAGAGAAAAAGTTGTACGATTTACTACTAAAAGAAAAGTACAATTCAGAATCAAGAGCAGAAAAGTTCATTGATGTAGTACTAGAAGCACACTCTAAAATAGATACTCAAAAAATTCTAAAAGAAAAATATAATCTTATTAAAAAGATACAAGAATCATTTAATATAGATGAATTCTTAAACTCACCTCTTACAAACTACAAAACTTATGCATCAATATACAAAATTTTTGAAGCTAAACAAGTAGAGCAATTTGATATTAAAGATAATTTGAACGCAAGATTCACTTTAGTAGAACATATTATAAATGATTCTATCAAAAACAAACAAAAACTAGTTGAAGATAGAACAATTGAAATGTACAAAAAACAAGAGAAAGATATGAGAATGCTTTCTTATAGAATACTAATCGAATCTTTCAATAAAAAATACACAAAACTAGATTCTTCACAGAAATCATTGTTAAAAGAATATATTAACAATATTAACAATACTAGTAAGTTTAAAGAATATTTCAACTTAAGACTAAAAGAATTAGTTACTTCATTACACGAAGAATATACCAAAACTTCTGATAAAGTTACTAAAATTAAGTTAAAAGAAACTTTAAACCTTCTAAAAAGACAAAAAGTTAGAAAGAAAGTATCCGATTCACAAGTTTCAGCAATTATGATTGGATATGAATTAGTAAAGGAAATGAAGAATGTTAGAAAGTAAGTATAAAGATTTTATTGCTGAACTTATAAAAGAAGTAGAAGAAGAGTTAGAAGAACAAACTACTACTGCTAATGTTGATGGGTATCAAACTCCTTATGCTTTTTCTGGTAAGGGAAAGAAAGATAGGAGAAAAAAGATTGCCCAACAAATGGGATATAAGATTGTAGGTGAAGCAAAAATTAAAACACCAGTTAATCGTTGGTTGGCATTGAAGAATGATGAAACTCGTTCTCCAAATCAAAAATTAGCTGTGGGTTTAAAAGAACTTAAATACCAATTGGCTGAAGTTGAAAAGTTCTTCAACTGGTATAATAAGATTAAAACGATGAATGAACTTGATAAAAATAATTATTGGAAGAGGACTCATCGTCATATTTATAATGTGAAGGAAAGATTAATTAATATAGCCAATAGTATAAAGGAGTTAGACCAATGAAAATAACAAAAAGTAGATTAAAAGAAATTATCGCAGATGTACTTAGAGAAGAATCTGAATATCAGACTTTCTTTAAGAAGGCACTAGAAAAAAGCGGTAAATCAATTCCATCCATGTCTGATGAAGAAAAGAAAGCGTTCTTCAACAAGATTCAGAAAGCATGGAAAGGTAAAGGAAAAAAGAATGAAGAATTAGCTTCATCTCAAATTGGTAAAGGTGATAACGCCAAACCATCTAAAGATGCATCTGATTCATCTAAGATAAAGTAAAATAATATGACAAAGGAGAGATTGTTAGATATTATTAATGAGGAGGTTGATAACGTAAAATTTGGTATCAACCATTTTCTTATTAAAGAGGAAATCACTAACGAAGATGAAAAACAGATTCGTGAATTGATTAGACAAGAAGTATCTGCAATATTTTTTGATTTGTTTAAGAAAAGAAAAACTTGGGGAGCATAATGGGACAATTACTAATAGAAACTAGATTATTTGAGGGAAGAGTTAACGAAGATTCCGAAGGAAGAACTATCGTTAAGGGTGTTCTACAACGTGCAGAGGCTCCAAATCAAAACGAAAGAGTATATCCAAAGTCAATTCTAATGAGAGAAGCAAAAAAATATGAAACTCTTATTAAAGAAAGAAGAGCGTTGGGTGAATTAGACCATCCAGATTCTTCTGTAATAAACTTGAAGAATGTATCTCACAACGTTAGAGAAATTCATTGGGAAGGAAACGATTTAGTAGGTACAGTAGAAATCCTACCAACTCCTTCTGGTAATATATTAAAAGAATTATTAAAAGCAAATATTCTTCTAGGAATATCTTCAAGAGGTATGGGTTCAGTAGAACCTATCGGTAAAGGAAGAGTACAAGTAGGAGAAGATTTTGAATTACTTGGGTGGGATTTTGTATCCAATCCATCTACACATGGTGCATTTATGACACCTGTTAACGAATCTAAACAAGTTATATCTGAGGTTTGTAATGAATATTGTAAAGCTCAAGATTTAATGAGAGAAATAATTACGGAGTTAAATTAATGATACAACTAGGACAAATAATAGGATTAAAACCAATTAACGAAGCAGAAGTATTTACTGCAACAAGTAAAGAAACTGGCACAACATCGGTATTTAAATCAAAAGCAGCAAGAGACGCAGCTATTAAGGCTGGAACTCATGAAAAAAGAAAAGGTGATAAAGATGGTGCCGTACAAGAACCTGGTAAAAAAGATACTCCTAAAGTAAACATATTTAAAAAAGATAAAGAAGAACCTAAGAGAGATTCTGCCACCGATGCACAGATAGATGATGTTCAAAATAATATTGGTGATTTAGATGGTGATGAAATAAGAGATTATGCAGAATCAGATATATTCCCATATCTTAAAGGAAAAGATTTGGAAATTGCAAAATCATTAGTAGGTGATATTGAAGATTCTGGCTCAGATTTTGTTAGAAGTGCGGATGTAAGAAAAGATTTAAAAGATTTATTTGATAAGAAAATGACTTTAGATTCTCCAAAAGAAGAACCTAAAAAAGATGATAGTAATGATATTTCACAACCTAACTCAGTAGAAGGAACTGGTCAAGCAGACCCTAAGGTTAACAAACAAGTTCGTAAGATAGCTGATAAAATGGGAATCTCATCAAAAAAATTAGGTAAAGAAGAATACGAAAAGAAAATGGCACAAGCTGCGGTTGAAGCCTTAACTGATTCTAACTTTCATACTGAGGCTAGATGGTTGGTTGCCGATTTAGAAGGTAAACCAGAATTGAGAGAAAGACCAAACTATCCTAAGTTTGATGACCCTGATTATGAAAAGAAGATGGATGCAGTTAGAGAAAAATATGCATCTCAATACGCTGATGATGTTGATGATGACGCAAGAAACTTAGGTATCGAGGCATCACAGGCTGCTGGATGGGGTGGTGCTACTGCGATGGAGTCCATAGTATTTGATTTAAAAATGAGTGGTTCACATAAATTGGCAAATAAAATATTAAAATCTTTCAAAGATGCACAACAAAAACAAGAAGGAAGAATCTCAATAGGAGATATGATGGAAGATGTAATCAATGAAGGACCATCTACTGAAGAAAAAAGAATTGCAATGTTGGCTGTTAGAAAACAAGCTAAATACAGAAGTGTAAGTTTAGAACAGGCAATACAAGACCAAATCAATGCTCTCGAAGATTTAAAAAGAGATGCAAAGAGAGGTAAAATAAAATAAGGAGAGAACATGAAACTAAGAGATATACTTAAAGAATCCGAAGATAGAGGATTAACTAGTGAAGTTAAAAAACATTTCCTAGAAATCGTTTCTACATACAACAAATATCACGAATCAATGGATAGAAAATCTGATATCATTGAAGTTGCTGAAACTTTAGGTGGTATCACAGAAGCTGCTAGAGAACTTGCTCTAAGAGAAGCTGATGATTGGTTTGATAAACATACAGTAAAAAGAAACATGAGTGAACTAACTAAGTTAGGTTCTCAATTTGATAAAGTTGCCAAAGAGGCTAGAAACTTAGACCAAAGAATGCATGGTCTATATGAGGATATGGGTAATATCCTTTCAAGATACTACAAAATCGGTGAGATAACCGAAGATGAAATGAAACAACGTTTAGGTATGAATGAATCTAAATCAGATTGTGGATGTGGATGTGGTGGAACAACAGTAGGTGGATGTAACGAATCTTTAAACGAAGAACCAGTTGCAGTATCAATGAGAAATGATGATGGTTCTATTACAACTACAATTAAAGAAGTTGCCGATTTAAACGAAGAAGAATCTAAACTATATGAGTTTGGATTAAAAG
>Ga0315330_10000006_pt1 | contig 111567 bp, 98 predicted proteins | sample M140m34915metaG_FD_203453 | JGI IMG/M metagenome (GOLD analysis project Ga0315330, IMG submission 203453) | Ammonia-oxidizing marine archaeal communities from Monterey Bay, California, United States - M1 40m 34915 | ecosystem: Environmental > Aquatic > Marine > Intertidal zone | place: USA...
TGGGGACGCTGGCATGGATTTAACAGCAATCTCAATAGACTTTAACGAATGGGAATACCTCACTTATCATACTGGCTTAAGTATCGAGATTCCCAAAGGGTATGTCGGACTACTTTTTCCAAGATCCTCAGTGTACAAAACTGGACAAACTTTAACAAATTCTGTCGGTGTTATCGACTCAGGATACCGAGGTGAAATAATGTTAAAGTATACAAGAGATACTCATTCTGACAAAAAAGCCTACAGTTCAGGGGACAGAGTTGGGCAAATAATAATACTACCCTACCCTCAAGTAGAATTTGAAGAAGTAGAATCTTTATCTCAAACTGAAAGAGGCGAAGGTGGATACGGTAGCACAGGAATTTAAATGATAGATATTAAAGAAAACCAAGTCTACAAATTTACTTGGACGAATTCTGAAAACGAAGAAGTCTACACTGGAACTTATTTAGGCAAAAAAAGAGGCTTTTATCTTTTTAAAGTAAAAGGCCAAATTATACCTGTAAGAAAAGACTACCTCGTTATACTTTAAGGAAAATATGATAAAAAATAAAACAATCAAACTCTACACTTGCCTTGATGATAGTGTAGGATCCGTTCAGTACGTCCAACACGTAGGAAACGACAAGACTATAGTGAATGCAGCAAGAGTAAGCTTTGGAGTAGAAAAGGAAAAATTAAATGAAAAAGATAAAAAACTCATCAAATACCTTATCGACCACAAGCACACTTCGACTTTGGAGCACAATGTTATTACTTTTAAGTTTTGTGTTCCTATGTTCGTACGGTCTCAGCACATGCGTCATAGAACATGGTCTTATAACGAAATAAGTAGAAGGTACACTGATAAAGATTTAAAGTTTTATCAACCAAAACATTTTAGAACTCAGCATAAATCAAATAGACAGGCTTCGAATCAAAACGATATGATCAATCCCATTGTCGCTCCTACTTTTTTAGATCATTATGCAACTGTAAATGAAAGCATTGGGCTTTGGACAGAACGTTCTCTAGATCTTTTCGATAAACTTATTGAAAAAGGCGTTTGTCGTGAACAAGCAAGAATGATTTTACCTCAAAATCTTTATACGGAATATTATGGAACTACTAATTTATCTAACTTATACAAATTCATTCACTTACGATTGCACGAAGGAGCCCAATGGGAAATTCAACAAGTTGCAAAAGCTTGCTTACAGTTCGCTTTGGAACTATGGCCTGTGCCCACTGAGTACTTTATTGAATCTAATTATCCCAATCTTTCAAAAAATTTCATGGAGGCGCAATGATTAAAAAACTCTTAGACAAACTTTCCAATTCTTTAAGCTGGACACTGCGTAATCTTTTTGGATATCCTGCATCTAAAACAATGTACATCCTTTCTATAATCTATAGCAGCGAAAAATTTAAAAAAATTTCAAACGAAATTTATGACAATGCAATTCCAAATCACGAACCTGAAGAGGGGAGAGGATGATGGCTAAACTTTTCTATTTACAAAGAACCCAAGATGAAAATGGAATCTCAGGCACTGGCCGCATTGCCCAAGGAATCATATTCGACAATGGCAAAGTAGCACTTACATGGCTTTCAGATACTCCTTGTACTGGCGTTTACGATAGTATTGGAGATGTAAGGTCTATACACGGCCACGAAGGCAAAACCGAAGTCATAATGGAACAAGATTGGAAAAGAAGCTTTAATGAGCTCAAAAGCGCACTAGTTCAATTTGACCCAATGACAGTAATAAAAGACAAACTTCCAGAAGGAAGCGATACAAAAGAACTTATAGAAAAACACTCGGAGAAAAAATGAAATTATTTAAAGTAACATATGAAAAAATATGCAACCCATCAGAAGGCTTTCACAAGGTGCAAAAAGAAGCTTACTACTTTTGCAACTCTTTAGATCGTCTTTACAATTACATTGAAAACGAACAAAGCTTTACTGTACTTACTATTGAAATATTACGCTGCACTATGGTTGAACAAAACTTCAAATCGTTTTCTACCGCAATAAAAGAATATGCAAACACTGAACAAATAATTAAGGCACAATAATGATAGACCACATTCTAGCGATGATAGTTTTGCCCCTGTTTATATATGCTTCTTTAATAATAAGCACTTTTAAACGATGAGCAACAATTTAAAACTATTCAAAACCACAGAAAAAAACAAACACAATCTTTCTTCTTATCAAGATTTAATAGATATACTTAAACATCTTTCAAAAGAAGATCTTCAACAAACAATTACTCTATATATGGAAAATATGGATGAATACTTTCCCGTAATTATAGAAATTCATACCGTAGAATCTACAGACGTTCTTGACGAAGATCACAAAGTAATAATTTTAAAATCACCCGAATGATAAACCAAGAACTAACAGTACGTTAAGAAATGGGTTTAAACTCATTTTTTTTATTTAAAAAGGAAAAACAATGGCAATTAAAAAAGTAACTGGAATACCAGAAATAGATGGAATAATTAGCGCTAGTGCTAAAAAATTTGGAAAAGAATTAGTAAGCATGGGGCCTAAAAAATCACTTTCAGAAGTAAAAGTAATTTCAACCGGTTCCATCTTCTTAGATTGCGTTTTAGGTTCTGGAGGTTTTCCAGACAACAGAATAATTGAAATCTTTGGACCTCCAAGCGCTGGTAAAACTAGCATCGCTTTACAATTCATGTCAAGATACGTAAAAGAAAGAGGGTACGAAAAACCTCCAGTCTTCATCGATCTAGAAAGAACAACAAGCCTTCAATTGGTAGAATCAATGGGAATCGACCCTAACAAAGTTATTTTCTGTTATCCCGATACCGCTGAAGAAGCATTGGAACTTGCTAAAGATTTAGGAAATACTACTAAAGTTGGCTTTGTAGTATTCGACAGTATTGATGCTGCTCAAGCTGAAGCAGACGTTAAACGCGACATGTCTTCTAAAGGAGTAGGTGAACTTGCAAGGCTTCTTTCAAAATCTATGCGAACCTTATCTAAAGTTGGAGACAACAATGATGTCTGTTTTATTTTTATAAATCAAATCAGAATGAAAATTGGAGTAATGTATGGCAACCCAGAAACTACAAGCGGTGGGAACGCTTTGCCCTTTTACTCATCTCTAAGATTGAGAGTAAGCTCTAAGCCTTCTAAAACTCAACCTGGCGCTTTAGATATGAAAATCAAAGTTGTTAAAAACAAACTTGCTCCAGGCCAAAATGCAACGGCTGAATTTGAATTTGTTTGTGCAAAAGGAATTGAGCCCTACAACGACTTAGTAAGTTATGCTAAAAACCTCGGCATCTTTAGATTTGCCGGCAGCGCAGTAAAGTTGAAACTTCCAGAACAAGAAGAATACACTATGTGCACCGGAGGCTCAGCAGGATGCATTGGATATCTTCAAGAAAATCCAGAAATGGAAAATAAAATTAGGAACACCTGTTATCAAATTTCCGGAATAAATCCCCCAGAACAAGAAACACAACAATAAGGAAAACAATGGAAAAAAACGATTTTGTTCATATGCACATGCATACTGAATACTCGCTGCTTGATGGTATTAATCAAGTAGCGAGGTTGCCTCACCATATCGCATCTATGGGTCAAAAAGCAGTAGCTATTACAGACCATGGGAATGTATCCGGCAGCTACAAGTTCTACAAAGAATGCAAAAGAGCTGGCGTAAAACCCATAATCGGAATGGAAGCGTACTATACTGTAGAAGACAGAGCAACTAGAGAAAAAGATGATCTTGGAAACTCTTACTACCATTTAGTCTTGCTTGCAATGAATAATACCGGTTTGAAAAACTTATACAAACTATCGACGTTTGCATATACTGAAGGAATGTATAGAAAGCCAAGGATAGACGATGCTTTAATTGGAGAATATTCAGAAGGAATAATTGCTACTACAGCTTGCCTAGGAAGCAGAATAAGTCAATTGATATTAACAGATAAAATCAAAGAAGCAGAATATGTATTAGATCATCATAGAAATCTTTTTGACAAAAGGCTTTTGATAGAACTGCAGCTCCACAAAGATCCAGAACAAATTAAAGTAAACAAAGCCCTTCTTGAGTTAGCTGACAAAAAAAACATAGAGGTAATTTTAACAAACGATTGCCACTACACGAATGAACATGACAAAATGTTTCATGAAATCGCTCTTTGCATGCAAACTAAAACAACGCTATCCAACGAAAAACGATTTACTTTTGGCGACATAGACGTTCACGTTGCCAATCATAACTGGATGGCTGCTAAAGCCGCATGCATGGGAATACCTTATAGAGCTTTATCAAATACAGTTGAGTTGGCAAAACTTATCGACAGCAACTCTTATTTTGAAGATAGAAAAAACAGGTATCCTAAATACAAAAATTTCCAATATGCAAAAAATAGCTGGGACGAACTTGAGCACATGTGCAAGCGAAAACTTTACAATATGTTTGGAGAAATGCCTCCAGCTGTGTATAGAGAAAGAATTGACTATGAGCTGTCCATTATAAAGAAAATGGGATTTAGCGACTATATGTTAATCGTCCAAGAGTTCATTGATGGAGCAAGAAGTCTAAACATACCAGTTGGCCCTGGAAGGGGTTCTGCTGCAGGCAGTCTTGTTTCCTACGCTCTAGGAATAACTAAAGTCGATCCAATAAAATATGGTCTTTTATTTGAAAGATTCCTAAATTACGGAAGGGGTTCAACTCCAATAATTTTTACAGAACAACAAAAAGCCTACATTAAAGAATCTAGCAATCACACTCACTGCACACACAAACATAAGTGTTCGTGCCCCGGAGACCACTAAGCAATAAACATGCAACTTATCTTATTAGTGCCACCACTATGAGTAATTTCCAAACTTGTAATTGGCAAATCTCCATAAGAATCATAGCTATTCCAAGTAGTTCCGGCAGGTTGACTTCCGTCTGCAACTGAAATAGTCAAAGACCCCGGCTTACCACCCCAAACATTTGTGTGTCGGTCTGTTACATTGTCTGCACCTAAAACAGGTATAGTCAAGCCAGTAGTAGAATCAACTTCTCCGTAACCAAACTCTGGAAGAACGCTAACGTTCCCGTCAATGTCAACTATTCCAGCTTTAAAAGAAACACTTCTTCTTAAAGCTGAATTCAATACGATGCTTACAGTTTGACTTGCTTCTACTTCAATAATTATTTTAGAAGCGGACTCTCCTAATAAGCGCAATACGTCAATTTGCGATCCATTTTCAATATCTGTTAACTGAGCAGATAAACCAGCACCTTTAATGCTTGGAACCAATGTGGGACTATAAGTTGTCATTTAATAAACTCCTTTTTCTTTTATAAAGAAAAATTAATAATTTTTATATAAGGTATTTAATATGTTAAACAAAATCAAAAGCTTTTACATAAGCGAAAGAATAAATAAGGTTGATAAAGATTTTCTTTCATATGAAGAAGACTTTATGACAGAAGACGATGCTTCTATAATAGTATCATTATTAAAGCTCAATAGTAAAGCAAAACTTAAAAATACACACAATAGTATTGTTCTTTACTGCACTGGCTTGACAGATGAATTTAATTTTGAAAAAGCAAGATCAAATACAATTGATGGCAGTCCTCCAGATATTGATATTGACTTTGATGCACTAAACAGACAGAAAGCTATAGATTGGGTTGTCGAAAAATGGGGTAGAGATAACGTTGCAAATATTATTACGCACGGAACATTTAAACCTAAAAGCCTAGCAAGAGGTTATTATCGAGTTACTGAAAAAAACTCTCAGCACTTAAATGAAATTCTTCGAGAAATACCTCAAGCTAAGTTTGGTAAAGAAGCCACTATGGAAGAAATACTTAAAGCTGCCCCTAAACTCAAAACAGAAGAAAAATATTCTGATTTTTTAGAGTTTTCAGATAGATTAGAAAGCATGGTCTCTACTTTCGGAATTCACGCAGCAGGCGTAGTAATCAGTGATTTCCCTATTCACGATGTAGTTCCCATGTGGAAAAATTCAAAATCAGAAAGAATTACTCAATTTGATAAAGACGAAACAGAAGAATTGGGTTTGATTAAATTCGACTTTCTTGGCATTGACACCCTTTCAATAATTCAAGAATCTATAAACTTGATTAAACAAACAACTGGAGAAGAAATTGACCCCTTTAGTATCTCAGATTACGACAATAAAACATATACTCTTATGCAATCTGGACTACTTACTGGTGTTTTCCAAATGGAAACATCTGGAAAAGCCAAGCAACTTATACAAGAAATACATCCTGAAAGCATTTCAGAATTAAGCGACATATCAGCTTTAAATAGACCTGGCCCTATGCAAGCTGGCCTTGATAAAAATTATATCTTAACAAAAAAACAAGGATTCACCTCTCTTGATATGCCAGAGTCAGTAAAAGAAATCTTAAAAGATACGCAGTACACACTGATTTACCAAGAACAAATTATGGCTCTTTTAAATAAAATGGCCGGATTCTCCCTTAAAGAAGCCGATGATGCCAGACGTGCAATGGGTAAAAAAAAGAAAGAAGTTTTAGAAAATTACAAAGAAAAATTTATATCCGGATCCCTTAAAAACGGAATTGATGCTTTTTACTCCAAGTCCCTCTGGGAAGACATTATGGGGTTTGCAGATTATTGCTTGCACGGAGATACAAAAGTTTGGACTCGAGAATTTGGTTACATAAAGATAAAAAACATAGTTGACGAAAAGCTAGCTTGTACGGTTGCAAGTTTTAATGGCGAAAATATTATAGAACAAAAAGTGATCCAATACTGGAATAAAGGGAGCAAAATATGTCACTCTTATGTTATAGAAAATAATAATAATATAAAATGTACTCCAGATCACAAATTCTTAAGAAACACCGGAGAATTGGAAGAGATAGGTAGAATTTTAACTAAAAATCAACACTTGAAGGAATGCTTTAAAGATGAGTATAATAAATATAGACTTAACGAAAAAATCAATCGGTAATCAAAGCGCTATTTTTTTCAAAAAAGAGGAATTTATTTTAAATCAAAATAATCAAAATCCATTTGTTTTATCAAATAACGCAAAACAAGACTCAGAAACAGTTCATCTGAACGGACTGTTGTTAAAAGCCAAAAATCCTAATTCCGATTATAGTCTTTCTAATAAAACTTTAAACTTAAATATTGAAACAAATATAGGCGATTTACTTACAATCGCTTATGCAACTGCCGACACTAACGGCAGTGAGTAAATAACAACATAAAATCCTAGGAGGGGTTATAAATGAAAAGAAAATTACAACTTAAGCAAATTGACATTACCATTGACAATGGTACTCATATTTCAATTGGCGAAACTGACTTAAAAGACAATTCAAACAATATCATTGGTAGAAAACTTGCAATTGACGACAGTAGCCTAGTTAGTCAATTAAGTACTTTGCAAAGCAATATCAATGCTGTACAAAGTGATGTCGATGGCAATGAAGCAGATGCTGATAATGCGATTGCAGCAGTCCAAGCTGACGTTGATCAAAATGAAGCTGATGCTGATACTGCAATTGCTGCAGTACAATCCGATGTTGATGCTAATGAAATAGCTGCCAACAACGCGATTGCAGCAGTGCAAGCTGACGTTGACCAAAACGAACTTGATTCTGATGCTGCTGACACTGCTTTAAGCAATCGCCTTACCGTACTTGAAGCTGATCCGACTACAAAAACTTATGTAGACGGCCAGATCTCAACAACTCTTGCTTCTGAAATGTCTTACAGAGGCGGAATTGATGCTAGTGCTGCAAATCCTCTTCAGGGCCTTACTGTAGGTAAAGGTGACATGTGGACTGTAACTACTGCTGGTAGTTCATTTGGAGATGCTCTAGCTGTAGGCGACATGGTTATTGCAGAAGTTGCTAACGCTTCTATGAGTGGGCTTTCAGATTTTACTTTAGTTCAAAAGAACTTTGACCTAAGCGCTTATTCTACAACTGTTCAAATGAGTGCAGCAATTGCCGTTGTCCAATCCGATGTTGATCAAAATGAAGCTGACGCTGACGCAGCAATCGCTGCGCTTCAAGCAGATGTAGATCAAAACGAAGTCGATTCTGATGCTGTGGACACTGCTATTATAGGCGGTGCAGGGCTTGATGCTAATGGTGGCTATAGCGCTCCAGGTAACCAAGCGGCAAATCCATTTCTTCACAATGCTAGCACTCTTAAAGATGCTGATACTAAGCTCGAAACTGCAGTAGTAGCCAATGAAACCGAAATCCAAAACCTTGCTCAATCTTTAAGCACGGCATCTGGTTTCGATTACTGCGCTTACTACACAATGAATGAAACCGATCTAAATGGTCTTGGCTCTACTCAAAATCCTGAGATTAGATTTCAAAATGCTCCTCTTGCAAATTCCCTTAAAGGTACTCATACTATCGAGTATGATGATGTTGCTGGAATCCAGCGCGACCAAAGTGGAAATATCGTTAGCCAGCATTCTCAAGAAGTACTATTAGGTAAAATACTAGTTACTTTGAACGGATTGCAATTGAGAGGTAAAACTGGAAACGTTTTTAATGCAGATCCTGAAGAATACGGTGTCATACTTAACAATAACGCTACTTCTGGTAAAGATGAGCTTGCCATTGAATTTGCAGAAGGACTACTTGACGGAAGTGACGTAATTTGCATCATGATCTCAAGAGGCATATAATATAACATAATATAATAACGTAAAAACTATTGCGTTAGCCCCTCGTTGAAAAGCGAGGGGTTTTTTTTTACTTAAGGAGTAAATATGACATTCTTACAAAAAATAAACTTGTACTACATACTGTTTTCTACCTGGCTGAAATTTTTCTTTTTATTAATAAGAAGTGATAAGAAATTTCTATTCCTACCAGAAGGCGGAACCAAAAAAATAAAGCTAATGGCAAGACCTTACATGTTGGAAGAAAAGAAAGAACGCAAAGGTCTCAAAGATAAAACAAAAACAGTCACGTACATAAACGCACTAAGTAAAACTTTAACAAGAGATGAAAATCAAAAAGAAAATTTTAAAAAATTATTAGAATATACTTTTTTATGGTATTGTTTTGAGCAACACATGGAGTTCCAAAAAGATGAAGATCAAAGCTAGCGAAAACATTGGTTATCATGATGTTTTCGATATTGGCCTTGCTGGCCCACACAACTTTCTCATAGAAGGTGGAATTTTTGCTTCTAACTGTTTCAATAAGTCCCACTCTATAGCATACTCCTACTTGACTTATATAACTGCTTACTTAAAAGCAAACTACCCTTGTCAATTCTTTTGCGCTTTAATGACAACTAGATCTAAATCTTTACAACCTAAAGATTGGGCTCAAAAAGCACCTCAATATGTCAATGAAGCAAGACAGCTAGGAGTAGAAATAAATGCACCTAGCGTTAACGCTTCAAATTTAGAATTTACAATATCTCAAAATGAGATATATTTTGGATTAAACGCAATACGAGATGTAGGTAAAACAGCAGCTAAAAGTATAATGGCGGCAAGGGGAAATACTCCATTTAAAGACGTTTTCGATTTTGTTTCTAGAGTTAATACTCAAAAAGTAAATATAAAAACATTTGTTTCCCTTGTTAAAGCTGGCGCTTTTGATAAAATGGGCTATTGCAGAATAGAACTTTTAGAAATTTCACAACAGATATACGACTATTACAAAGATATTCAAGAATACGCTCAAAGGATTCTTGATATCCAAGAAAGAAACGATTATAACAATATAGTAATTCCCAAAATAGAACGCAGAAATGAACTGCGAAAAATCTACAAATCTGAAACCAATAGAAGACTTAAGGAAAAGCAAAAGCTTTCTGAAGCAGACTACACTAAAGTGCAAGTGGAACTAGAAGAGCTTGAAGCGTTAAACCTTAAAAAGAAAGTTTCGTTAAAAGAGAAAAACGAACCCGTAAAACCAAATGTAACAAAATATCAAAAAATAAAAATAACTCTTGCTCAAATCATTGAACAAGCTAACTACATAGGTTGTTATTTACAGACTCATCCTGCACAATTTATACAAACTAAAAATAAAATTCAAAACATGAATATAAATCAATATGGTAAAATAGCTGCAGTAGTTACATCTTTAAAAGAAATAACTACAAAAAAGAATCAAAAAATGGCTTTTTTAGAATTAGATGACTCTCAAACTATATGCGAAGCAGTTATATTTCCAAGAAGCTATCAAAAAATAATGAATCTAGATCTTAAACAAGGTGAACTTATCATGGCAGAAGTAAAAGTCCAATCTACCGATCCCTATAAGCTCATTGTCAATAAGATCAATATATATCAAGGATAAAAAACAATGTCTAAATGGAACGAAGAAGAAGAGCACTTGCTTAAGACCTTAATAAGTACCAAATCCTATGAAGAAATTTTTTATGCATTTAAAGAAAGACACTCTAAGTGTTTGCCTGGGTTTAAAAAATTTAGATCTTTAAGAGCTATAACTAAAAAATGCGAAAAACAATCTATTACACCTCAAAAATATAAAAAATACGAAGACCCTTACAAAAAGCGTTGGGAGAGAATAAAAGATATAACAAAAGAATATAAAGAAAAATCTGAAAGTTATTCCGTTGGAGTAAATGTAGATGTTTCTAGAAAAATACTTTGCTTATCAGATATACACTTCCCTTTTTCCTTAGAAGATGAATTAAAAAAAGCATTAGAAGAGCATGCAGATTCCGATATTGTTGTTTTGAATGGAGACATTCTTGATGGATATATATACTCTACTTTTGCTAAAGCTAAAAGGATTGCTGCTTTAAAAGAGTATATGGCTGCTTTCGAACTAGTAGAATATTGTTCTCTTAATTTCCCTAAAGTTGTAATAGTAGCTGGAAATCACGACATAAGACCAGCAAGAGCATTGGCTTCTGCTGGCTTTGAAAAAGAAGAATCTCAAGTTTTAAGACCAGATCTTTTAGCAAGAATTGCTAATGGAGAAAAATTAAACGAAGAAGGAGATTTAATAAAAAAACTTGATTTTTCAAATGTTTTCTATGAAAAATATGACGCTTGGTATGTCAGGATAGGTAAAACAATATTTGCTCATCCCTCTGGTTACAGAGGTGGCCCTGGTGGAACCGCTCAAAAGCTTTATGAATATTTTATAAAAAGAATGGGAAGTGATGACTTCGACAGTATAGTCGTAGGCCATACTCATAAAATTTACAAAGGTGTTTTTTGTAACAAGCTTTTAATAGAACAGGGCGCCATGTGCGACAGACAGCCTTATCAACATAAACCTAATTTAAGATTCCTTCATGCTATGAATGGATATTGCATCGTGTATCAAGACAAAGACGGAAATACAGACTTTAATAAAACAACTCCAATATACTTAGGCAGTATGCTGCCTCCAAAAAAAGGAATACTATGACTCAAAAAAATATATCTATAGAAAAACTTTTAGATTTAGTTACAACTATGAAATTTAAAATAGACGCAACAAATGAACAAATTATTAATCTTTCAATGTTGTTTGAATTTATTATGGAAAAGCTTTCAGAACAAAATATAAATCTAAGCACAGAAGATTTTGAGCCTTGGGCTGAGAAGAAATTTAAAGAGCTTGAAGAAATTGCACAAAAAGCAATCGATAACGGAATAGAAACAAAAATTCAAGAAAGAATTGACGCACACAAAAAGCAATTGGATCTAATGGAGTAGCAATGCAAACTAAGTCATTTGAACAATAAGCAAAAAAACATAAGCAAAAATATAATAAAAAATGGAGTAAAAATGGCTTGGTCATTTATAAAACATATTACAGACTACATGTCAAGGCCAAGGTTGGGCAACCAAAAAGCACCAACCTTATGGCCTTCTGAAGCCTCAATGATATTAGAAAACGAATACGGAGAAAAAGAAAATATTGGAAAATGCAGAAGAGCTATCTTTCTAAGATATCTCAAAGACAACTATATATTTTCTCAAAAGTATTCTCATTACAAATCTCTGATTGAGGAAATAGACGAACACGGAGTAGAAGTAGACCCTTATATGAGGTGGATATGGGTTCAAGGAAACCTGTATGAAGACTATTTGCTCAACACAGCAAAAGAAAGCGGCGTATATATAGGCGACCAAGTACAACTATATATACCTAAGTTCAATGTGTCTGGAAAAATAGATATCATTGTAATAAATCCAGAAACGTCAAAACTCTCAATTGTAGAAGCAAAAAGCGTTTATGGGTTTAATGCAAATTTTGTATTAGGTTCTCCTTCTGAAAGAAGAAATGGAAAATTAGGAACTCCTAAAAACTCTTATTTAATGCAACTGGGCTTATACCAGTACTGGTACGCAAATAAAAACGACGAATTTGAAGATGCTCTTCTTGTTTGCGGTGCAAGAGATACTGGAAAGTATGCTGAATATAAAGTTAAAGTAGAACCTGATCCAGAAAAAGAAGACGAAAAAAATTACGTTTTCTATAGAGGTCATTATCCAAATGAAACGCTATGGTGCAATAGCAATATTGCAATAGAAGATATACTTTCGCAATATAAGTACATCCAAGACTCTTTGGACTCTGCAGTAATCCCTGAAAGAGATTTTAATATTCTTTATTCACAAGAAAGAATAGACACTTTATATGAAAGAGGCTTGTTAAATAAGTCTGAAACATCTAGATACGAAAAAAGAAAAAAACAAATAGAAGAAGGGAAAAATAGAATAAACAAAAGAATAGAAAAAGGCGATTGGCAGTGCAACTTTTGCAACTATAAAAAACTCTGCTACGATTCTAACCTCAACCCAAAGGAAATATCCACATAATGATACCAGATACATTTTTCTTCGTATCCGTTAAAGTAGACACACAAGAATACTCTTACGGGCCATACTTGAGACTACACGAAGCAATAGAAATACTAGTTGATATAGCCCCTTCTATAGGAGCTATTCTTGCAAAAAATAAAAACTATTCATATCAATCTGTAATTCAAGAAAAAATAATAGACTTTGAATCTAATGACGGTATATGGAAAGTCATATCAACTCCACTGTCAGAAGAAAAAGCATATCTTAGAAAAAGCAAATAGAATTATAAATAAGGAGCAATAAATATGAAAAACCTACTTATCGTAGGAGATCCAATTGAAGACATATATGCCACCGTTAAAAATGGAAAAACATTAGCTTCAGCTACTTTAGCAGGAGGAGCGTCTAACGTTTTTTCAAATGCAAAGAGTCTGCTTTCTAATACTGAGTACTCTAATAATATTTTTTTTGTACCACAAATCTTGTTTACTAATCAGTACCTTTACAAAATATTAAGAATCAATGATCAGAAAGATATACATTTGTGCATTACTGAAAATAAAGAAACTTATTATTCCAACTTAAAACACTTGATTCAAAGACAACTTAATCTTCTTATAGAGAAATCTTCTGAAGAATCTACTGTTATCTTTTCTGACTACAATAAAGGTGTTTTAAATACCGCCTGCCCAAGATATAAAGGTTTAAAAAAAATAAAAACTGCAATAGTAGATTCGAAGTATAACTCACTTCATTCTGATTTCTTCACTTATGCTGAAAATTATATATTAAGATGCACGGGAAAAGAGTATGATCCTCATTTTGCAAAACAATTCCTTTACACAGTATGGACTGATGGAGCAAAGCCGGTTGTACTTTTGGATCAAAAACAAAATGTATTAAAAGTTTTTGAAGTTCCTCAAATTGAACCAGTTGACACTTGCGGTGCTGGCGATACATTTACCGCTACTTTAGCCTCTTGCATACATAAAGAAGGTTTTACTCTTTCGAATCTTGAGAAAGCAATCAAACTATCAATTGAATCGTCTCTTTCAACGGTAATTAAAAAAAGAACAGCAATTACTAATATAAAAATATAGGAAAAACATGTATATAACAAATGTAGATGAAGTCGTACCTGTTCTGAGGTCTCGACTAAGGGATTATTTAACCCTAAAACTTAAAATAAGAAGCAATGCTAGAAAGATAAAATGTTTCGCTCATGACGATAATGATCCGTCTATGCATTTTAACCCTAAAAGCAATGATGAAACAGTCAAGTGCTTTGCTTGCGGTTGGAGTGGAGATATTTTTGCAGCTGCTGCAGTAATAGACAACCTTCCTAGTAGCGGTCCAGAATGGATTACTCAAACTATACCAAAGCTTTGCGAAGAGCTTAAAATAAACGTTAAGCTTGGAGCTCCCACTTTAGCTGATAAAGAAAAACTAAAAGCTTACAAATTGTGTCAGGACGTAAACGATATTGTATCAAATTACGACTCTAACAATTCTTATGCTTCAGGCAGAAACTGGCCACTAGAATATATAAATATATCTTCTATACCCGAAGAGACTTTAAAGTCTTCCTTAATTCAACTCGGTTGGTCAGATATTGACATTGCCAAGAGTATGTTAATTAGAACGCGAAATTTTACTTTTTTTGGAGAAGACAGAATAACCTTCACTATCAAAGACCATCTTTCGAGACCAATCGGATTCATAACAAGACCTGTAGGCGACAATGTAAAATCAAAATACATAAATAGTCCAGAAACTTTAATTTATCAAAAGTCTCAAGCGCTTCTAGGAATAGATATAGCTAAAAAATATATCAGAAATTCTGATATATATATTGTTGAAGGTCCAGGAGACTTACTTCAGCTCTACAGAATTGGAGTATATAACGCTGTCGCTGTTTGCGGAACAGCCTTAACTGCTCAGCATTTAGCTTTAATAAAATCTTTAGGTTGCAATAAAGTTAATTTGAATTTCGACTGGGATGAAGCAGGAACAATGGCTACACAAAGAGTTCTAGAAAATGTCATCAAAAAAGTTTCAGGAATAAATATAAAAATTGTACTCAAGCCTGAAGGGGATCACAAAGATCCAGATGACTTTTTAAAAGATTGCAGAGATGCTTCCTGCTATTTGGACCTACCAATGATGTCTGCTTTCGAATGGCAATTAAACAGAATGTCAGATAACGAAAGCCCTGATATCATTTGCAAGAAAATGATACCTTCTATTGCTTCTGAACCTGCAGCAATCAAAAGAGAAATGCTAGTAAAAACTCTTTCAGAGTATACTGGAATTTCTTCTAGATCCATAAACACAGATGTGGAGAGTATAAGAAACAATAAGTTTGAAGAAAGAAAAGAGCAATTAGCAAGTCAAGCTGAAAGATACATTCAAAGTGTTCAAGCAGACCCAGACAACATTATGGCTCATTTAGCTGAACATGAAAGAACTGTTGAAAGAATAGAAAAAGAATACAAAAGAGCTAGCCTTGGCGTAAACTATCAAATTAGCAGGTACAATGCCGTTCAAGAACAAAGAAGACTTAATGATTCTGACGAAAACAACTCTACTTTCAAAATGGATCATTTTGGCCACTTTGAAGAAGCTATGGCCGGTGGACAAAATTGGACATCAGGATGCTTAATGTATGTTGGCGGAAGAGCAAATAGTGGTAAAACTGCAACAACTTTGCTAATAGGATGCGATGTCGCTTTAAGCGATGAAAATGCATTAGTAATCTTTCACTCAACAGACGATAGCTACGATCAAATTGAACCAAGAATCAAATCAAACCTTTATCACATGACAGCTTCAAATTTTCCAAAATTAACAATAGGAATGATCGTTCAACCGCACTTATATTTAAAAAACCAAGAAGACTCATATATAGAAGGTTATAAGCAAGCTGATCAAATATTTCAAGGTTTGATTAATGAAGAAAGAATTGTCATAATTGACGCTGAAGACGGCAGTACTTTGACTGTTTTAGAAAGAAATCTTAGATACTATAGACAGAAATATCCTTCCAAAAAAATACTTTTAATTTGTGATAACACGCACAACTATATGGATTTTTTAAATATGGATCAATCTATGAGAATGACTATGATATCCAATCAGCAAAAAAATCTAACAGCAAAATATAAATGTTGTATTGTTGCTACTGCTGAATATAGGAAGAATATGCCTATGGACCAATCTAAACTCAAACTTCCAGTAGACGACGATTTAGCAGATGCAAGAGCTTTGATGTATAGACCTAATATTATTTTTCACGTTTACAATGACTTACACGACAGAAAAGATCATGCAGAAATTTTTTGGAAAAGCGAAGACGATAAGGTGTATCCAAGACTCTTGTTGCATTTTACAAAAAACAAAATATCTGGCTTTAAAGAGAAACTTGTGTTAGACTTAGATATAACAAACATCTTTCTTAATCCTAAAAACCCCGAAATAGCGAGAAGGGAATCTGCAGAATTTATTGACAAAAAGATGTCAAAAAGAGTATCTTTGCAAGATAACAATTACGTAGAAATAGAAGCGACAGAATATGAACAATACTGAAAAGCTACAATCCAATCCACTATTAACTAAAGCTTATACCGGTCAAAATAAAGGCCGGTATGGCTGTTCTGGATATACGAACCCCCTAAAAATAGAAAAAAAGTGGGGCTATGAATTGATACACCAAAATCATAACCTTTACTGTTGTAAAGTCTTGCATATATATAAAAACTCTAGCTGTTCATTTCACTTGCATCTGGAAAAACACGAGACACTATTGGTTACCAAAGGTACGCTATATGTAGATTCAACACATAATAAAATAAAAACAACGTACGTAGTCCAACAAGACGAGGCTTTTGTAGTAGCTCCAGGATTCATTCACTCCTTAAGAGCTGAAAGCGAACCTGTAACTCTCATAGAATCCTCAACACCTTCATACGACACGGACAGTATTAGAATATCCAACGGATATAAATCGGAGAAATCTCATGAACATTAAAATCAAATTAGAAGAAATTAAAAACTTACTTCTTGAATCTGAAGAAGATTTATTCAAAAACGCTTCCGGTAATAAAGCTGCCGGAGTAAGATCTAGAAAAAAAATTAAACAATTGAACGAATTGCTCAAAGAATTAAAAAAATTAACCTTAGAGGTTTCTAAAAATGATTAATGAAAAAGATTTAGGAATTTATATAAATTCAAATAAAACGTTTTATATTCTTGAAACCGGGTCTATAGTTATTTCTTCAAATGTAACTAGAATTAAAAAAATCTTGATACAGAAGAACTTAATTAGTATGACCGACGCCTCATATACTGACTCGGATCAGTACGAAGTGCTATCTTACAAAGATGCCAAAGCTAAAGATCTTAAAGTCGAAAGACTCTATCTGAATTCTCATATTAGAAAACATTTTAAAAATGAAAAATCTGAAGATAATAACTGGTAGCGCATTAGTACTTTTAATAATTCTCGTTTTTGAGTTATGGTCAAGGTATACAGAAGCAGTGGAAGAAAACTCTCTGCTTCACCTTTCTTTAGAAAACTACAAGTCTGATATAAATATTAAACAAAACGAAATACAATCAGAAAAAAAACTAATACAAAAACTTTCTAAAGAAAATAAAGATCTTGCTCTTGTTGTTTTAGAACTAAAAAAACAAAAAGAAAAAGTAAAATACGTGAATGTAACCAAATACGAGACCAAGACTGTTACTAAAACTGTAGAAAAGCTTCCTGATTCTTTCATATTCTACACTGAATATGAAATGCCAATATGCAAATATGAAAAAATAAATTCATCTTATAGATTTGAAGTTCTTCCTGTAGAATATTCTGCAAGTTTAGTAGTTACTGAAACCAAAAATTCAGTAACTATAAAAGCTAAAAGCTTGTACGATAACACCACGTATGACATCCCTTTAGAATCAACTCAAACCACAAAGATCAAAACCCAAGAAGATCAAATAGTTCATCCTAAAGCAAGTCTCGGTTTAGCGCTAGACTCAAGCCTTCAACCTAGCTCTTCTATTGGAATTTCTCTTTTTAAATACAAAAATATGAATATATTGAAAGCAAACATCTTGATCTCTGAAAATCCTAAAATAGGACTTTCTCCTATCGCTTACAATTTTTCTGACAGCTTGCCTTTGTTGCAAAATACTTCCTTGGAAATGGGAGTCGCCACTGATTTGACTAAAAATTTCATTTATATTGGAATAGCAACTGAGCTTTAAAAATGATAGATCACCACAAATTATATTCATTTACCAGGTGCTCGTATTATACGAATCACTTCAACGATCTATTTCCCTTTGACAAGAAATACACAATACACAATGAAGTATTAAAAAAAATATTTGTGATGCATTTAAAAAGTCAATCTTACGACCGCATAGAAGGCGCAGCTTATAGGTTAATGATAGAATTATATAAAGATACTAGAACTGAAACAGATTTGCTTCCTCAACAAATTAGAAAGTCTTTAAACGAGCATGCGATTGCTTTTTCTAACATACTTAATATAATAAAAATTCATTCAAAGATACCTGTTTTTGGCCCCACTAAACATTATTATTCTCACAATGGAACAAATGTAAAACTTCACAATACTGCCCTCTACAGGGACGTAAATGGATCTTATTTATCTTATTACGTTTCGCCTTATACAAATTCATTTCAGGTTAAAAACGACCCAATACCTTATGTACTATGGTTTCTTTTAAAGGAATTTATCTCTGAAACCTTATCTAAAGACATAGACCTTACAATTAGAATCATATACATAAAGAATAACAACGAAGTTGATTTCGAAGAAGTTTTCTCTTACGAAGAAAAAGCCTTTTCAAATATAAACTCAATAATAGAAAATATAAATTTACAAATCCCTCAATACAACTGCAGGGAAAAGTGCAAATATAAAAACAGGTGTAATATATAATGGAATTCTTTTTAATAAATGATGTTCAACAATATCTAAATAGAAAAATATTTGGTGGCGGACCATGGCTGCACCTTGCTACTATAAAAACTCCTCCCGCAATGCTTGGATCCGGAACTACTGTTTCTGAAAAAGAATATATCTGTTTAAAGAATATGCAGAATAACAAGATTTATATAGAGCAGTTAGACCTATACCACCCTACTGTTTTAAAAAAAATAAAAGATGACAACCTTTGGAATGATTTAGCGGAGTTTTTAACACAAAAAGGTATACTTTCTTTTGGAGTAAACAAGGAATTCAAAATTGCAAAAAAAAATTAAACTAATAGACAAATATAAAAAAATAAATTCATCATCAAAATTTCATGAAAAAATACGAAGCATCTTTATAGAAGATGCTTTTTTTAAAAACCTAAATTGCTATCAAGAAGTTCCCGTTTCTTACCTTGTGCAAGGCTATCCTTTTAACAGTCATCATTTTGACTGGTACATTGAAGAATTGAGAACAGTTGTCGAACTCCATGGAAGGCAGCACTACGTTAGAACTAACTTTGGCAACAAGCCTTATCTTGAATCTGTTAAAGATTTTAACAATATTAAATACAGAGACAATCTAAAGAAAACGTATGCAATAGATGCAGACTACGAATACATAGAAATCTCTTACAAAATGGAAAACAAATTAACCCCTAAAAAACTAAAGCAAATTGTACTAAAACAGGAATAAAAAATGGAAACAATAAAAACAATAGAAGCACCATGGCACTTAGAAGAGCCTCAATATTTTGGCCCAGAAACAAGATCTCTTTTTCTGTCTGCTCCAATAAATAGCAAAACTACAAAAAATATCATAAGCCAATTACTAGAATTAAATGCAAGATCTAATAAACCTATTCGACTTTATTTGAATACAACGGGAGGAAGCCTTCCTGATGCCTTTGCTATATATGATACAATAAAAGCCATAGAATCTCCTGTGCACACTATAGCAAAAGGCCTTTGCGCTTCTGGAGGTTTAATAATACTACTGGCTGGTTGCAAAAGATTTTCTTCAAAAAACTCTTTGTTTTTTTACCATCAACCGGTAATGTTTTTAGACCAAGTAAGCTCCATAGAGCAATCTAACGGACTTTCTGAAGCTTACACTTTATCAAAAGCTCTATTTGATGGTAAGATCATTTCAGAAACTAAAATAGATGCAGATCTTTGGGTTGAAAACTTTAAAAACAGAACTTATAAATACTTTAATGCATCCGAAGCAAAAACTTTTGGATTCGTTGACGAAATTATAAAATATAACGAAGGGTAAAAAAATGGCAAGTAGAGGAAGAGGAGCTAGATTAAAAGGAGCTAACTTTGAAAGAGAGTTGGCTAAAATATTTAACGCTAAATTTACCGACATAAACGCCAAGAGAGGCTTAGGCCAAACTCGAGGCGGTGGAGAAGAAATTGCAGATGTAGAAATGGATCATGTACATATAGAAGCTAAACGTCACAAAAGGTGCAATATTAAAGCTGCAATGCGTCAAGCTACTGAAGACTGCAAAACTAAAAACAAGCTCCCTGTAGCCATAACAAAAGACGACAGAGAACCCATTCTCGTTACTATGCACTTAGAAGATTGGTTGACTATATTCGAAAGCTATATAAAAGACATGACATGACTAAAATGAATACTTCTTTTAACCCTATGCCTCTTTCTATTGATCCTATTCAGTTTAAAAAACTGTATATACAGGTTATATCTGATAAGTCTTCCAATCCAGAAGCTTTTATTAGATACATAGAAGATTTCATTAAAGAAGTCTCTGATTCAATTCAAGATAAAAACGAAAACTTTTATTTTTATTACTTTTTAAAAAAAAATATACTTTCGTTTACTAATGAAAAATCAATCGATTTATGGATTGAATCAGGGACTGTAAAAGAAGATTTACTTTATGTTCTATTCATGAGACTAAAGAAAATAAAAACGATACCAACTCAAGCAAAACCAGTAATGTGTCAATTCTATTTTGTAACAGATTACAGATTAGCCGTATCAAATTTCATTAAAAAAAACTATCTTACAAAGCCCCTACCGGTTATAGAACAGATGTCTCATGACAATCCTAAAGCCGAAATTAGAATAAAACCTCACTATTGGTACAATTATCTAGTTTCTATGTTATCATTAGGCTATACTATAACTGAAATATCAAAATTAACTGGTTATTCCAGGACTACTATATACAAGGAATTAAACAAATATGTCTTTAACAAAAAAACAAGCAATTAAAGATTTGCAAAGAAATAAAATTTCAAACCAACAAGCACTCGTCAAAAAAATAGAAGGCGTTTCTACTACTAAAAATATCAAAAAATTCATTCCTGGCGGAAAGACTCTTAAAGACCAACTCTCAAAAGAATCATTCCCTAAAGCAATGAACAACTGGCTTAAGCATTGTCGTCATTTTACTGAAATGGAATTTTCTTTTTTAGATCCTAAACCAGAAACTACTCAAGAAACAAAAGTTTACGACTTTAATTCCAAAGCAGTAAACTTCGAATGGGAGACTAGAGGAAAAAAATGGTTGGCTGAAACTCTTTCAGAGTTCATACTGAAACCAAAAGTTGCTTTTATAAAAGTAAACAAGGACGGTATATACCTTCACTCCATTAAAAAAGAAGTAAAACAAGAAGATAAAAACTGGTTTCCATACGTCTCTTTCTCTGCAGTAAGGAAATAAAAGAATGGAAAATAAACAGCAAAAAGCTAGAGCTTCTCTTTTAAAACTCAAAGAAGATCTAAACAAACTTAAAGAACAAAAAGAAGAGCTTAGCTCTGCTTTGACAGCGATACAAACTTATATATCTGCTATTGAATCAAAAATAGATATTTATGAAAAAGTAACCGAAATGTCTTTTGAAGACATACAAAGCGATATCTTCAAAGATTCTTAAGACAAAGGTTCTTCTTCTATAGCAACTATTCTATTTTCTAAAGCGGTCAATTTATTGTCGACTTCAATTAAAGAAGCTTGAATTATTGCAAGCAATTCTTTTAACTGTTGCATTGATGCTAAATTAGTAGATGCAACATTTAAATCATTAACATGTGTTTCCAAAGCAACAAGCCTGTTCAATATAGACTTGTATTTGTCTTCACTAAATACGAAACTCATTTTATATACCTCATTTCTTAGAGTGATCTTTTTTGATCACTCTTTTTTTTATAACTTTTTTATAATTAGATTTTTTTTTAGATTTACCCGAAACCTTTTTTTTGTTTCCTCAACCTTTCGTTTTGATACGCAAGCCATTCTTACTTTTAGATTTATGCACAATTACCTCTTTTTCGATTTACTCTTACTAACCTTGGTTCCTTTTTTAGTCAATCTATACTTTGACTTCTTTCCTTTAATCTTTTTTTTCTCTGCAGAAAGTTTTGCTTTCTGAGATTTAGATAAAGAACCTGCTGTTCTTGGAGTTTTTGAAGAAACTTTATTTTTAGGACGACACTTCGGATAAGAACGCTTTTTGCCGTCTTTCCCTTTTCCCGTTCTACTTTTTCTTCCACACGGAGGGTGCTTTCCATCTTTACCTTTTTTAGAAATATCAACCCATTCTTCTTTAAACCAGCGTCTCAAAGAAGCTCCTGCTTTACTTTTTCTTTGTTTTGGCATTTTTCTTTTTGCCTCCTTTACCCCAATTCTTTGCTCCCATTTTTCTACACTTAGATAAAGCTCCGCTACCATAAGCCGAAGGCCAAGTGCCTCCGCCTCTAGTGTATCTTGCTTTTACTTTTGTATAACAAGCATCTCTTCTTGGTTTTGCAACTTTTTTTTTCTTCCTTTTAGCAGGCATTACTTTTTCCTCCTATAGGCGCCTTTCTTTGCACTGGGATTAGTAGTTTTCTTATTCTTGGGCCATAAGTCTCTACAAGCCCAGTACTTAGCAGACATCTTGTCTTTAGCACCATCGCAACCGTGACGAGCTCTAAAAGAGCTTTTAGCGCTTTTAGAATAGTTATGCTTATAGCCTTTAGCTCCATAATGAACGAGCTTTTCTTTTCCCCCAGAACATGCTTTAACCATTTTCTTTTTACCAGCTCTGTCTGATCTAGTAGGAGAATTGCATTTCATTTTACTTTTGTCTGCCATTTTTAACTCCTTTCTTTTTTGTAGATTTCTTTTTTCTCGATCTTAGGATTTTAAAATCTTCTTTATCTATTTTGCCGTTCTTATTAAGATCCAATTTTGATCTTTTTCCAATTACTTTTTTAGATCCAGCTTTCTTTTTAACTGGTGCCTTTTTAGTTGATTTTTTATTACTATAAGCCATTTTCAATATCCTCTTTATGAATCCAAACGCAAACAAATTGCTTAGGATCGACTTCTGCTAAAGTCTTAACAGCGTATGCTGGAACTTTAAACGCAAAGTAACTCCCCTGATTTTTCCAAGAACGTAAATGTTCGCATTCTATGTTTTCTAGTATTTCTGTATTGTATTTATCACCTATTCCTGGATACCAGTAATCGTAATAACCCAATTCAGAAAGCTTCCCTTTTGTTCCTTTTTTTAAACTATACATTGTTTTCCTCTTCTGATTTATTAGCATATTTCACTCCCATTATAGTACCTATAATAGAAAAAGAGTTAGTTAGTAATATTCCAAGTAAATTAGACCAAGTGCTTCCTATTAAAGTGGTCTCTTCAGAATTATACCATATTGCAAAGAAATATAAAACTGTTGTAATAATTCCTGTGCTTGCAATAATATATAAAGCATATCGAACTATTCGATTTATTAACTCGAACTGTCTCTTTCTTTGCATTAGGTCTAAATCGTTTAGTGCTTCTTTTTTAGCATTCTCAGCTTCTTCTAAAGCTTCCTTCAACTCAACCATTAAATTTTCATTTTCTTTTGCTTTGCCTAATAAATTGTCGTTCTGATCTTGAATGACTTTCGTCAATTCAAGTCTTTGCTTTCTCTTTTCTGTGTCTTTTTCTAAGCATTCAGACAAATACTTTTTAAACTTTTCGCTACCCTCAAAGACCTTAATGATATTGCCTTCTAGATTTATATTTAATCTTTCTGCAACCTCAATAAATTTAAGCTCTTCTGTTTCTGGTAGTACGATTTTCATTGTGCATAAACCTTAAATGGCAAAGAACGGCTTTTATATCCAGCTAGATCTCTTTTAAAAGATTCCAATCTTGGTTCAATGTCATGAGATTTTACAATCCAAAATTGAGCACCAGCATCTTTAGCTTTTTCCATCTCTATCTCGTCTTTAGAGCTAGAAATAATTCCAATAACAACGCCATTTCCGTATTGATAATTTATTCGCCTGACCAGTTCAATCCCATCGAATGAAGATCCAATAATATTAAGATCTACAAAAACGCACTCTGGTTTTCCTGGAGACCCTTCGTAATATTTCTTAAACATGCTTTCTGCTTCTTCTGCCGTCGTCACGGATTGTAAACTTAAAGAAATATCCAAGATGCTGCAAGCATCTTCGAATACCAAATGGAACAAATTTTCATCGTCAATAAGCAATATGCTGTTGATTTCACTCATTTTATAATTATCCTCATAATAGTACCATCCGTAGTTTTTTTAGCTTCTAACTTATAACCATGCTCATTAAATATTGTTTTTGCTATATTTAAACCCAATCCAGACCCTGGTTCCTTTTGGTTATCTTTCCTAGAGTAAGGTTTAGAATATTCTAAAAACTCTTTTTCCGACAAACCTCTACCGTTGTCCTTAACACATATAGCGTTGTCCTTGCAGTATATCTTTACAAATTTCTTTTTACTATCATTATATTTTAAACCATTTCGAATCAAATTATCAATGCCGGTACAAAATAAAGAAACGTTTATTTCAATCTCAAGGTCTAAACAAATTTCTATTTGATCTGAATAAGCAGTTTTTTCTAAAAAACCATTCAAAACGACGCCTAAGTTTACTTTTTGTTTTGGTAGCTTTTTATCAAATTTTACTAAATCTGTAAAAGCGTAAACCCCTTCATAAACTTTCCTTGTATGCTCTAGCCCTTCTTTCAATAATCTCAAAGAAGGTCCTAGCTTATATTTTTTAATTGCTTCAAACGGAATCCTTCTTTCCAAAGAAATTATCCCCCTGGGAAGATAAGTATTTATTCCTGAATGCATGTCGTGCCTAATTATTTTAGCTGCATGTTCAAGATATATATTCTTTTGTTGTATCTCTTTGAATTTAGAATAATTATCTTTTTTATATTTTCTTATAGTAATAAAAGAAATGACAGACATACCCGTCAAAAGGCCTCCCACTAGTATTAATCCATCTGAAAAAAGCATTATCCTCTCCAATCTCTATTATCTATTATGTATTCTTTGTTTTTCATAATATTTATCCTAAAAACAGTTCCCTCATCCAGCTTCTCAGGCTCAACGCTAAAACCATGCTCTTCTATAATTGCTACAGCAATATTTAACTCAAGACCTTGATAGTCTTCGTTTTCATCAAAATAAGGTTTGCAATATTTAATAAAATCTTTTTTAGACAAACCGGTACCGTTGTCTTTTACGCATAAAGTGCTATCATCTTCCATGTAAATAAAAACTCTTTTAACTTCCGAGCAGTTATTTGTAATTCCACCTTTTATTAAATTATCCAAAGCAGTAATGAATAGGACCTTGTGTACTTTCATTTTTGGCAATTTAGAAATTTTAACATTATCAGAATATGCAGAAAGCCTAATATGCTCCATCAAAAGAGCTCCTACGTCACACTCTTCTTTTTCAATACTGCCATCTCTAACTAAAGCGGTAAAAGCGTGAACTCCTTTGTAAACTTTTTGAGTGTACTCAAGCCCTTCCTTAAGCAAATGTATTTCACTCTCAAGTCCATGTTTGGACACTAAATCTTTTGGAAGCTTTTTTAATAAACCTTTGAGCCCTCTTGGAAGATATGTATTTATACCGCTGTGCATGTCATGTCTTATTACTTTAGCAGTATGGTCTAAGTATATCTTTCTCTGCAAAAGTTGCTCTTTGTTCCTAATCTTTTCTGATGCGCTATATATTATGCCATGGCGCTTTGCAAGCCAAGCGTCGTACTTTGGCCTATCACCCGGCATAAACTCCCCGACTCTATAATGAGTTGGAAGCTTGACCTCGTTTTCTTGAATAAAGACACTAGTAACCGCAATGCACACAAGTCTTATTCGATCATATTTATTTATAATCACCCCTTCTATTTGCTTCGAATCTTTTTCTGCAAATAAAAATCTAGGAGCTTGATCGTACTGTTCGAACGAAACCGGATCATAAAAGTCTATAATATCCCATCTTAAAGAAAACCATTCTCCAGCTTTTGCTTCCATTTTACTTTTACTCTTTTAATAATTTGACTAAATCCAAACCACCACAATCTATTTTCTTAGATGTTTGATGGTAGTGATGTATAAAGCCTTTAAACTCCTTTAGCTTGGGTTTTGAAAGAGTGTCAGTGTACTGACTACCCGTAATGTTTTTGGGCGTCTCTAAAGGGATACCAAGGCCTTTGTTTATTGCCTTCGCTAAAGCCTTCATAGCTTCTTTTTGAACAGGATAAAAATCTAAATGATCTTCTAGTTTTCTTCCGTTGACAATAGAATCAGTTAAAAGGTCTCTTTCTCCAAAACCATTTTTCACGTACCAGCTTTGATATTTTGGATAGTAAGCATTTGCTATCTCCACTCCAACCGCCCTGCTGTTCACAGAGCCAGCGTGCCATGCTACATGAGTGGTATCTAAAGTTTGATAAATAGTTCCATCGTTATCAATAAGAAAGTGAACGCTTATACCTCTTTTGTCCAAGACTCTTTGGCAAATTTTAGAAGACAAGCAAACGTCCCAATGCGTTACGAACAAATCTATTCCCCGCTGTCCGTTGACCTTTTTATAGTTTCCTTCTTTTGCCTTAAGGCCTCCTTTGTCGGTCCATAAAACAACTTTGTCCCAATCAATATCCACAGGATTGCCATGGCATATAATGTAGTCGCTATAATTAGCATCCACATTCTCTTCTTCAAGCTCTGCAGCCCTTTCCGAAAACTTTCTACGAAAAGTTCCCGGTCCGCACATACCATCTTGAGAAACTCCCATTTCTTTTTGAAAATCTTTAATAGCATCAATTAGCTCCTCGTTGAAATCGGAACAACCAAACCACTCTGGCTCCCAACCTAATTTTTTAGAAGTACTAATATTATATTCAATCTTTTGACTCATATTTCAAACCCCTATATTTTAACCAAGAAAATCTTTTTCTATTCTTCCAATAATCAAGATCTTCTTGATTGGAATAAGCTTCCCGTTCAAACGGGATTAAGTAATAAGCTGACTTACTGTTTTTTGTTAAGATTAAGTATTTAAACCAATAATAGTAATAAAAAGCAGGAAACAAAATTACAAATAAATCTAAATACTGTTGCCAATGTATATTTTCGTGGCTTCTAGTAGTTTCGCTAATTGTATCCCTACAGAATACAAATGGCCCTATGGTTATAGCATTTATATCTATGGGAGCAAAAATAGAAAGCAGTCTAGGGACTGCACTATTTTCAAAAAATATAGCTGACCAGTTTTTAGAACAACCTTTACCTAAAATGCATTTACTCATTTCTTTTTATTCCTTGCAATAGTTTTCTTTTTTGAAGCCTCTTTACGCTTGACTGCATAGTCCAAAGCTTTCTTCAAACGTTTTTTAACGTCAGGATCTTTGGCTCTAGCATGAGCAGCTCTAACTCTCTGATGAACTAAATTTATTACTTGAGATTGTCTTTTATGGCTTTTAGATTTAAAAGATTTTTTAGCAAAGGTTTCACGAATGTCTTTAGCTGTAGAAAACTTTACCCTAACAGTATCCTTAGGATTTTCGTCAGTGTAAAGTCTTCTTTTACTATTCTTAGGTTTCTTACCTGTACCTTTTTTAGGATCTGATTTTTTCTTAGCCATAACACAATTTCCTTTTGTAATTTATTTCTTATAAGACCCTTTCTTTTTAGATTTAGATTTAGATTTTTTCTTATCTGTCATTTTCTTTGTAGGTTTTTTGGCTGCTTTCTTTTTACCGTATCCTTTTGGAGCGGCTGATTTATATGATTTCCCACCTGCTACTGGCATGATTATTCTCCTGTTAAATATTTTAATAATTGCTCTACCTATATTATCATCTTTAGTAAACATTTTTCTAGTAGTATAAATAACGATCCTATGTCCACCTTATAATTTTTCGACCATAGCTTTGATTCTTCTATAAAGTGGCGTTTTCCTAATATTTAAAACTATTTCTCTTTTCTTTTCAAAATTTTTGTTTATGTGTGACACCCATTTTGGATCGTATCCTAATGTTTTTAGTTTTCTCCAAAGGAGCTTATCGTCAAACAATAAATTTTCATATGATATTAACTCTTTATTCTCAATCTTTTCCAATAGTTCTTTTTGTATTTTAATTACTGCTTTACATAAATTTTCTAAAGTTTGATTTTTTTCCTTTTTTGAATCTATCCCCAGTATATTTATTGGCCAAAACCATTCTCTTAAATAAAGAGTGTATATTGTATCTTCTAGATCTCTTCTTATAACAAGCACTTTGTAATCTTCGTTTTCGTTCAAGAATCTAACTGTATGTAAGGGCTGAGCTACACTCTTGATAAGGTAACCTTTAGAATACTTTTCTAAAACAGATTTAGTATTTTGATATTGATAGTAATTGTGTCTGCCGTGTTTCTTTTCTATATTGGGAAATTCTAACTGAATATGATTTAAAACATCTCCATCGTGCCAAATTTTTGGATCTAAAATTTTCAATTCGTCTTCAAGCATATGCGAGGCATGCTTATATATTAAGCTACTCATACTTCTTGGCAATCCTACAATAATTAAAGATTTCATTTTTTCACTCTTTGGAGCCAAGCGCAATTAGCTACATGGTCTCCAAACATAATATATTTTTTCCGGTCCATTTCTTCATCTACAACCCTTTCGATTCCTGGACATCTTTCAAATTTGTAATCGTGGTATCCTATTACCCCACCTACAGATATTCTGTTTTCTAAAAATCCATAAGTATAAGATGTAGGTTTATACAAATCCATGTCTAAAAATCCAAAACAAAACTTTTTATTTTTTAAATTTTTCATTAAGGTTTCTTCTACTAAGCCAGCAATAGGAATAATATAATTTTCGACACCAGCTTTTTTTACATTTTTCCAAAAAGTTTCAAAAGAAGCCGTACACTCGCCTTTCTTTAGCATTGAATCAATTCCTTCAATACCGTTATAAGGCAGTCCATTGTACGTGTCGCACGCATATATCTTCTTATTTGAATTAAACTTTTTTAAAACTTTAGCTAAAGCTATAGTTGTTTGCCCCTCGAATACTCCACATTCGATTACATCTCCTTGAGCCGCCAAACAAAGCTTCAACGCCTCAGCTGCTTTTTCAGATCTTTTACAACTCACAACATCTCCTTAATTTTGTTTAAAACTTTTTCGGGCTTTAAATCTTTCATACATTTTATATTTATTGGACAGGCTTTATACCAACATCCTAAACAATCTAATTCTTCTAATCTAATTGACTTATGCGTAGAATAATGATTTATTCTACTTGAAGGAGGTATGGACCCAAATACAACTAAAGATTTAGTTTTTACCGCAGCAGCTAGATGCATTAAACCTGAATCAGGTCCAAAAAACAAATCGCACCTTTTAATATAGGAAGCTGTTTGTCTAATGTCTAATCGAGAAATATCGATAACTCTCTCATTGTATTTTTGATTCTTTAAAACTCTATTAAAATCTGAAACAAAAATCACACTACTCGGATACTCTTTCTTTAAAAGATTAATTAGTTTTTTAGTATTCCGCCAATCATAACTTCTTTTCCCTTCATTAGAAGCAGAGTGTATAAAAAACTTTAATTTATTTTCGTAATCCTTAAAAAATGCATCCGCTGCATCACTTTCTTTTTTAGTTTCTAAATAAAAAGGAATCCAATTTTTTATTTCACGAACTTTACATGCTTTTGCAAAGATATCAATCCTATTGCATTCTGGCCTCCCAGAATGTTCATGTTCAATACATACACTCTTTATATTGAAGTATTTTTTATATTTCTCTCTAACTACATATCTTGAATCTTCAAACTTATCTATAAAAGGAGCATTAAATAGCAACTTGTAATAAGTATCATCGTAAGTCGTATGCCTATCTAAAGAAACAGTGAGTTTTGTATTTGGATATTGTTTTTTAAACTCTCTTATAGCTACACTAGCCATAAGAACATCTCCTATACCACCAACTGGTCTATCAATGCAAATCTCTCCAGAACTAAAACCCCCAGACCTCCTATTAGAAACTCTTTCAGGTTTTTTTATGACTCTGTATTTCTTATTCAAGTATTTCATGTTGTTGGAGCGTTGCCTAAATAAGGATGGCCTGCTGGTAGTGAATTTTCAATCGAAAACTTATGCATCAAATACCCTTCTATTTTCTGTCTTTGCGTTTCAGTTAACTCTTCGTCAAAAAGTAAAAACTCTCCAAGCTCAAAACTACTAAAAGAATGATCAAATGTTTGCGAAGGGTTGGTGCTATTCCAGTCAGGAAATCTTCCAATTCTCATATCAGGGCTATTCGCCCAATCAAAATTTGTAGACTGAGGAATATCTTGAGTGGAATATTTGGTTCCATTTACGTAAATACCTCTTCTCGAAGCATCTGCTCCATTGCCAAAAACAACTTCAATTAAAAATATTTGATTAACCCCTACAGCTCCAGTCAAACCGGCATCTCTGGAATTTGAATTATTATCAAATCTCAAGTAAGTACTATAAGTATTATTGACTAGTTTTTCTCTGTGAAGTCTAAGTTGCAATCCTCTGCCTATACTAAACAATCTTGCTACTGTATGGTCAGTGGTACTTGTGTTCAGTTCATCTCCAATCGCATCAGCGACGTTGTCTTGCTCCAGCTTCACCAACATGAATACGGAACCTACACCATCGCCACTAGAACTGTCAAAAGTGCTAAATACACTGTTGTAATCACTAGAAATGCTTTCGTGATTTGTGTGATCGAAAGAAAGGAATCTGTTTCCGTTGCTACTGTAAACAAGTTCAGGTCTATTTTCTGATCCACTAGAATCGACATTTCCTGAACTGGACTCAAATACTAAAGAATTACTCTGACTCGTCCAGCTCACTAAATTAATAGTATTTGTATTAATATCAATTACTTCTGTAACAGACTCATCTTCTTTCAACCAGACTATCATTTCTGTACTGTGGTCGTCTGAAGGCTCCCACGTTATATTCGCACTCGTCACAGTCATAGTTGAGTTGTAACTAGCTTCAACGGAATTAACGTCTTGAATCAAATACCCATTGCCGCTATTGCTTGTGTAAGACAACTGGCTACCATCAATAATTTCTTCTAAGCAATAATCAAAAGTGCAATCTTCTGCTTCTCTTACTATAACGGAAGAATAGCCATTTACCGTAGATACTGAGCTGTACTTTCCAAAACTATCTAATTGCAACTCCGTTCCATTACTGTCTAAAAATTGCAATTCAAAAGGCACTGCAACTTCCCAATCTGGACAATAATTGCAAACACTCGAATTAGGCAGCCCTCCTGAAAGACCAAAGTCAAAAGAAGCAAAAGGGTTAATCCTTTCAAACTCGCACAACTCCTCAGTGAAAGATTCTCTTAAAGTAAACTCTTCTAAATATATATCTATGTCAATTTCTCCATCAGGCGGATAATAATCTTTAGCCCCTGTAGGCGAAGAGCTCAAAGCGCCTATCAAATTCACACCCCACCTTCCAGAATCTACACCCCACGTAATAACTTCTAAAGTGTCGTACGCTTTTATCTCGCAGCTTTCTAAAGGAAACAAACGATAACCAATTCTTGAATTAACAAAAGCTGCGTTGTAGTAAGACAATATGTTCTGTACGTTCGAATCAGAAACAGGATGTATTGTAGTGCTTAAAGCCGTCATGTAAAAAACTTTACCTGGCCATTCCGTTAAAGTAATCGCTACTTCAGCGGTACCATTTACCATTAACACTCCTTCTTCTGAAACTACATCTATAAACCAACCTTCATCTCCTACCTGTAGAGGTATTTGACTAGAATTTAAATGAGAAGGTAGGGTTATAGTATTAATTGTCCCCCTTACGTAATAGTGAGTTCCAGAATTCATTCCAGTAGAAGACTTACTGACAATAGGAACATTTTCCACTACATTGCTTTTTAATTTATTGTTGAAATCTTCTAGAGCGTAAGTGTAAGTTTCTGAAGTAAAAGACAAATACCTTCTGTGTCTAAAAGGATTTGTAAACTCAAAATCAAACCTATCTTTCGACAAACCTCCGCTTCCCAATAAATTTATTTGATAACCAGCTTCCAATTCACTAAGAGAATCAAAAGAAGAAGTCAGCAGTTCCCCTGCTTTCGAAGAGTATTCATACAAATCAAACTCTACCCCTTCTCCCTTAAAATAAATATTAACTTTGTCTTCATCACCAATACTTGATTTTCCAACAGTTAAAATTAGCTTTGCTTTCCATTTTGAAAAGAAATTTCTAAATGCATTCTTTGCTAAAACCGAACTTTTTAAAGTTTTGTTAACGGAACCAAGACTTTTATAGTAGTCGTCTGCAGCATTAGGATGGTAATCTTTTTCAATATAATCTGGAATAGAGCTGTATTCAGGAGTAAAGTATATATTTCTAGGATCCTCAACACAAGAGTCCGCAGGCCTCAACACTACACTGATCCCTGATAAATCTTGACTGGATAAACCTGACATGGATCGATAAGTCTCTCCATTCAAAGAAAGAGTTTGTTTAAATATTTCAGAAGAAGCGACTGATCCAAAAATACCTTCTAGAATGTTATCTAAATTTTCTTCTATGTCCATGTTCTCATCAAAGCATTTGCTTCCGTTTTGATTCTTAAACATGTTGTATCCACTTAGTTGAATCTCATATCGTTTTCCTGGCGCTAAACTTAAAGTTTGACTAGTGCAACTCCATCTATTTAGAAAAGCCTCCTGAGCATATGTTTCCAAGTTGTCAGGCACTCCTCCCAGCGAGTCAGATCCACCGCTAAAATTAACAGAAAGAACAGTGCCCGAAGGATTTGGAGAGGCATCTACAGTTGGTATTGAAGTATTACCATCAACTCCATGTTGAGATTGAGTCAAGTAAACAGAATAAGTGCTTTTTTGTATTGCTTTTAAAATTACAAACTTATCACTTGGACCATTTTGGTTGTGCCCGTTAGCTCCGTTTATTGCATCAATAAAATTATCTAAAGCCTTTTCAAATCTTAAAACAGTTTGAGTAGTAGGACTTGAGCCCGTCAAATCGTCACCGTTCAAAAAGACAACTTCACTTCCATCTAGGTCTCCGTTATTGTGAACGGCTGCGGAACTTGATTCACACCTATAAGTAATTGAAGTACCGTCTGTAGATTCTAGAGTAACTTTAGACCCTGAAGCTAAATTCGTGTTTCCAAAATCAGCCATAAACATGACTCTACCTTCAGCAGTGCCAGGGCCTCGAACTGGCAAACATTCAATAGTAGACGCCAAGCCTCCTGAAAATCCATTTAAAGTTACATAATTTAAAGAAGAACCATTTGAAGTGATCGGAGTATTAAATCTTTCACCATAGTCTCTTGCCTCTAAATTCACAGTAGCTTGAGTTACTACGGGGTTGAAATCAGCAGTAAATCCAGAAGCAGAAATTGCATCTCCTAAGTTGACTGCCATTTCCTCTTTGCTTAAGCCAGTATAAAAATAATAATTAAAAGTATTTGGATTTTGAGTTCCATCTAAAGCAGGATCGTTAGTTGATTCATATACAAGAATTTCATGAAAAATATTTAAATTTGGAACATCGTCAACGACTCTTCTCAAGTTTACAATCCAACCTGGATTGGCAAATCCCAAATCAGTTATTTCTATACTTCCAGTAGCTTTTATTGGGCTCCCTGCCAAAGCCATATAAGCTGCTGCGTACTGATGTCCCGCTAGTTCAAATTTTGCAAACTCAGTAGAAAATTCAATTTCAGTTCCATTTCTTGCAATTCCGTCTATTGTTTCTCCATTCACTCTAGAAACAATAGAAAGTTGACTAGCAATCGCATCCCCAACTTGATATCCACCAGAATCAAAAATAGCATCTTCTCCAAGCTCCCACCATTCTGCAACTTTATCGTTAACCCAACTGTTGGCTCCAAATATATCTTTGTATTTTCTTTCTCCAAAAATGCTACTTGCTTCAATTGAAGTCAAACGGTCTGAGTAAATTACGAAATCTTCTAAAGCGCCTCTAAAGTCTCTGCAAGGAGAAACAGGAAAAGCGAACAAAGAATAATACTCTTGGCTAGAAATTCCAGAAGTATTGCCAGAATCAAGGATTCCGCTTAACGCATTACTATACAAGCTTCCGTCTAAGTAAAGCTCTACTGTTGAAGAGTTTGTAAATTCCAAATCCAGAACAATTGAAAAATGCTTCCAATTCAATTCTAAACCTTCTTCCGTAATGTCTATTAATCGATACAAGAAGCCTGTAGAACTTTTAACGTACATTACAAGATGCTCGTTCATTTCCTGACCTTGGCTTATAGTTACGTTAGAATATTCTGGATCCAAAGGATGGTTTTTAGGATAGTCTAAAATCAATTCAAAATTAACAACATTGTTTGCGTCGTAAATGCAAAATATAACCTGTTTTCCCGCATCTCCGCCTATCCAGTCAGCATACTGCTTGTTTAACCAAAAAGACAAAGACATTCCCCTTCCTCCTAGGGAAGAAGGCTCCAGAACGTATTCGTTTAAAGTCTGTATTTTACCTGACAAATTAGCAGCTGTACCACTGTTGATTGGGGAGCCAGAATTTATTTGCAAAGCTCTATCAATTACCGCGGGTACTTGAACATTATAATTATACTCAAAACAACATTCTGGTTCTAAAAAATCAGAATAGTAATCAATTGCACGAATTGGAGAAATTGCTTTTTGACCCAATATGCTTTTAGAAGTCATTCCTATGCTTGAAGAATTATCTTCAATTACCATAGTAGAATCACTCAATTTTGATACCGTTATGTTTCCTGAACCTTTTATAAAAGTTCCATCTACTTTTGTCGAATCCATGTTTAAAACTAATTCGACGCCATCTGCAGCAGTATCAACTTTATTAGAATATAGTTTCGCATCCACAGTGATGTTGTTGCTGCTTTCTGTCAAGGTAATACCGTTGCCTTCCCTCAACGCAATAGACGTAATATTGTTAGAGCTATCAGTTAAATCTAAACTGACGATAGTTGACGAAACCGTACTCGAAGTAAGAGTGTAAGTAGACCCACCAGAACCACCCGTAGAACTAATCTCTATTTGGTTGGTATTATTGTTGTATCCTACCGTGGTATTGCCTAGTCCAATAATTTCAACCCCATCATAAGCTACTCCATTGTTTTCCAATTTAATAGTCGCCCCACCATTAATAGAACCAGCTCCTATTTCTACTAATGGGCAGTTTGGATCCCAAGCTATATCGCAAGTGCTAATGTTTAAAAATAATTCAGGATACGCATTCTCACAAGAAAAGTCTCCTGAAAGATCTGGCCCTCCTTTTATTACTTGAGAAAAAATTTCATATAAATGCCTTTGAAATGAAAATTGTAGCTTTTCGTTTCCACTACAATTAGGGTCCAAGTCGCAAGCGTATATATCTTTATACAAAGTTCTTATATTCAAATCATTGCAATGAATTAAAGATCTAATCTCTGAATCATCATACTCTTCAATTTCAAACTCTTCGCTAAGGATTGAGTCAATTTTGGAAGAAAGGCAATAGATAGCCCCTGTAATGGAATTAGGTTGACCTCTAGTTCCATCCCATAAGCAAGGTAAACCATGCTCAGTCGCCCAAGGCTCGGCAGTAACTGTCCAGCCGCTTACCCCTCCTCTTTCTGGATCTAATATGTCATACTCAGCCCAAGGTGCTGATCTGAATCCAGAGTATTTTGCATAAGGGCTTCTTTCAGGCCCATTGAATACTGGATATATGAATCTCTGCCAGTTGTAAACGTAATTCGATTCAAAGTTTTTAACAGACTTTAAGAAAGATATCCTATCTCCTTCTCTTTCCAAAGACATAATAGACACCGTCTGTTGATATACTTGTTTTATTAAACTTTGAAAATTTTCCTTTCCTAATGTTTCGTTAATCATTAAATCACCCTTACGCTAAAAGAATTAATATGAGGAACAGTATTAGTATCTGAACTTCTGATTACTGCCTTTACATATAACTTGTTGTAATCGCTAGAACTACCTATTATTTTTAAACTGTTTTCTTCTTCAATCCATGAAGAGTCAGTTTCAATAACATTTATTTTAAAAAAAGAATACCTTATTCCATTTTCAACTTGCTCTATTATAGTATAATTTTCTAAAGAATTCATAAAATCAAATTTTTCTTCCGGAATGTATTTCATTTTAAAACTGAAATTCTTTTCAAAACCCAAATAAACTTTTTCTCCTAAAAAGCCACTAGGATAAGCATACCCTTGAAACAAATACTTATGGTTGTAGGGATATAGTATATCTTTTGATTCAAAAATTTCTTGATCTGTTAACATTTCCTCTACGTCTTCATAAGAACTTAAACTCACTTCAATTTCATGAATTCCTTTTTCAAATTTTATTAAACCGCTTTTTATAAAACCGTTTATTCTTACAGAAGCGCTACCTGCATCCAAGTACTTGCCTTCGATGTTTTCTACTTCAATGCAAGTTTTATAAACTTCTTTAGTTTTATCAAAAAACCAACCATTATCACTATTGTAAAGTTTTTTGTTTTGTTTAATATTCCTTTTAAAAACGATATTGTTTCTAGTAACACCTTTTATTTTTTCGCTTTCAATTTTAAAGTTTAAAAAATAATTTCCTTTAATTTGCAAAATAGAATATTCCGATTTACTTGAATCTATTTTAACTCCATTTTGAGTTAAATCTAAAGTATCAAATCTAATTATATTTTGATTTTCTTTCCAAAAAGCTTCTTTCCAGTTTTCGTCGTCTACGGAAAGGTAAAAATTTACACTTGTTTTTTCTGGGAATATACAACATGTATCGCTACCAAGCTTTGCCATGGAAAAAGAAATAGGTTCATTTTTAGAATTTAAAACTTCATACGGCCCTGCATACATGGTTCCTGAAGTTTTTTCAATCTTGTCTTTTCTTATTTTTATTTTCGATATGTTAAAAAGATAAGAATAACCTCCCCCCTGTTTTTTTACATCGTAGCTTTCTTTTATTAAAGATATCCTCAATCTCTTTACATTCTCTTCGTTTATACAAGTAAAATTCTCGCCTGTCGAAAATCGCTTTATCCTTGGCTGAATAGCTCTATAGCTAGAGTTTTCTACTTCCACTTCAGTGCCATAATACATCTTAGAATTGGTTTCCATAGCCTTCCCTTGAATCATTAAAGAACCAATATAAAGACCTTCTTGTTCCTTTAAGTCTATGTCTATCTCCAGGACAACTCTACCTTGCATTTCAGAACTTACAAATTCTGCTATCCATTCTTTTCCATTTGAAGTTAATATTTCTTTCACTTCAAAATTAGACCCCTGACTAACTCTCTTTAAAGAACTTCTAAACGAATATTTTATCTCTTTCCCACCCAAATCTATATATTCTTTTTTTGAATTTAAAGTACAATACCCATTGAAAAAATCAACAGAGCTATTGTTTAAATTTAAAAAGTCTTGACTCTTAAAGTCTTCACTTATCGAATGCAAAAATATGTCACTGCTAGAATAATTAATCAAAAGGTTGTTGAGCCTTTTTTCTATCGAATCTAAAGAAGAAGAAGTTCTATTCAAGTAAGATTGCACGTAACATTTATCTGCATCAAGGAGCCCCACTATAGATTTACTTTCCTTAGCATGGTAATCTAAATCTTCTGCGACCGTTTCCATATTTTTGTTAATCTTTTCTGCTGAAGCTTTTTCTAAAAACGAGTATTTTTTTAGAAAAGAGCCACTAGCTCCATAAAAGTTTACTTGCGGATTTTTTTTCTGAAAACCAATCAAGTATTCATTGATTTGACTTTCGGTAGGAACCCTATTGTTTTTTTTCAAATAATCTTTTACAAAAAATTTTGTTATTATCTTTGAATAACTCTTGTTCATCTAAATTTAAACCTTAAGGAATATAGCAAAGGGGAAAAGTATTCTCTCACTTCTTCTAAGTTGTAACTGAATAAATTCTTTTTGTAAAATAAATAGCAATTGCCTCTATCCAAAAGGAATTCGGCTGAATTAATATTTATTTTTTTGCTTGAAAAATCTACTTTGTAATCGTTTACTTTTTTAAGTATATCATATTCAGCTATATAATTCGATACATTGTACTGGATACTTGCTGTTTCGTTCTGAAGAACTGCACTAGAGAAAAATATAATACTGTTTTGATAATCTACGCTATAGAAGTTTCCTTGATTTTGACTGTTCTTCTTTCTGTAATAGTAAGAGTATCTAATGTTTTTAGGAAGACTGTTACCACCTCCGACAAATACAGTTACTTCTCCGTCGCTAGAAATAAACCAATCTCCAAGAGAAGTTACATCTGTTACTACATTCTGTTCTTGAGAAGGAACAAAGTACTCTCCTTCATCTTCAAAAATTATTCCGGTCTCTTTATAATATAAACCTCTAGCCCCTACCGAGAAACTAACAGTTCCAATTGAACTTAGTATTTGATTGGTAAATTCATCTTCTATATGGCCCAAGCCTAAAAACTCAGTATTGCCATCAATGTAACCCTTTTCTTTAAATGGTTTGTCAAATGGATTTTCTAATATGTTCTTATCAATTACAAAAGATCCTTCAAGTATATTTTCGTGCGAAAGCTCAAATGCTCTTTGCTCGCTTCCTGAAGGTGAAGAATTGTCTAATGTTTTCTGTCTTGAAACTGTTATATTTTCTATATTAGAAAATACGCTTGGAATAGACGTATAAAGTTTCTGACTTATTGTTTCAGATTTAAAATTCTCCTTTAAAATCTTGATTCCAACTGGAGCAGAATCTTTTTCCCAGATTTCATATTCATCATTTTTCAACTTCTTTTTCTCTCTGTAAAAGAAATTTACTTTTATTAGCTTTCCTCTATCTAGAAAATCATTTAAATGAAAAACGCTAGATTTTTCATCAAAGTAATATGCATAACCACTACCAGAGTAATTACTTAAGTCTAATAAAGACGAGACTTCCGTAAAAGAAATACTTGAAGAAATAGAAATACTATCTTTTTCAATTCCATTTTTGCCAAAAAAGAATCTTTTCTTACCAGGTCTTAAGCTAAACTCTCCAGATCTCCTTATTGCAGACAAATATTTGATTTCAATTTGCTCTTTATTGACGTCAAAAAAGAAATCAAATTTAGAATAAACGTAATCTGATTTTGAAAAAAACCTTAATTGCTCTGGTTTCAACCACCATCGCACACGACCCCTTGAAGGAAACATATCCTTTAGGAAAATAATACAATTTTCTCCATAAGATACGAAAAACGTTCCATTGCCTAGCAGTTCTACGGCTTCAACTGGTTCGTAATCTACATTGTTAATACTAATACCCAAATCTTCTTTTTCAATTTTTAAATTTTTTAAAGATATAGGTATATCGACTTTTATATAAAGACCGTCAGGAGTTGCTTGAATGCCATCTATCATGATGTTCAACTTCATAGTATCGCTCTTAATGTACTTTAAAGTTTTATACCTCTTGTTCTTAGAAGTTCTATTCAGTCCAGTATCGCAAAAAACTGAAATTTTTTCTTTTTTAACTTCTCCTTCGAAGCTCATATTGCACGGATTTACTTTTTTGCTAACTGTTTTGTTTTTATAAATCAATTCAGACAAATTTTCTTCATAAGAAGACTTGTTTTTAAAATCAAAATCTTTTCTTTCTAAAAAATATTTCCATTTAAAAAACTTTTCGTCTCCATTCAGCAAGAAAGTATTCTCTTCCCGTTCAATTTCTTTCCACTTTCCTTGAGAGTAAACCCCAATGTTTTCTCCATACAGGTCTCTTTGCTTTGGAAATACTTCTATTTCTGCTTCCCCAGCAAAAACCTCCACACCTAAAGGTATACTTTTCGAATAAGAAGATCCTTCTTTCGTATACTTTATAGACTTTGGTTCAATGTACCTTATAGATATTGAAAATCTTTTTCTTTCTCTCTCTCTCAACCTTCTTTCTTTTTTAACAACATTTGAATTCTCTTGTTTAAAAAGGATGCAAAATGAATCGCATTTTATTGGAAGGAAATTTAAAGTATAGTTTTCTCCAGATTCGCTGCTTATGTAAAATGAAGAAGCTTTGCATAAACTTTTTATTGACACTGTCTTGCTGTTCTTTTTGTAAAACAATACGTCTTCTATTTCAAAACCCAAGTTCTCTTCATTTAAAAAAGGAAAAATATCTATGCTGTTTAGAATAGATTCTCTTGCTAATTCAAAATTAAGTTTCAATGTTAACGGCCCAGAATCAAGTTTTTCATATTCAAAATAAACTTTTTGATCCTTATTTAAAATGTTATCCAAGTTTTGAGTATTGGAATCAATGCTCAAATCTGAATTTCCCGGAACTCCATTGCCTTCCCCGAGGTACAAGGACTTAACTATAGCAACATCTTCAGATTTTATCGGAAGAGTGCAAAGCCCCATGTCATGGTTAAAGTTCAAATTGTTGGTTCCAGTTTTAAGATAATCCATGTTTGTAAAATTTTCTAAATGCAAAAAAGAAATGTTTTCTTTCCACAAATTTAAAGCTGATTTTTTTTGATTAATTCTTTTTACTTTTCCACGTATCGATTCTAGAAGAAAATTAATTTCATTCAATTCTGTAAAAAGTCTACTTTCAATAAAATTAAATACGTTATAACTGTTTATCAACTTCCTGTTTAACAAAGTGACATTGAAACCATAGTTTTCAATTAAAAGCTCGTCTCTTTCATCTACTAAAACAACTTGATTCAATGTTTCATTTTCTATTATTCTTACGTAATCAAGGAACAAGCTTTCGTGTTGAATTCTCTCCTCCAATGTAATTCTGGAAGAAAGTTTCCCCTTAAATAATTTTGCTAATCCAAAATAAACAAAAGAATTAAGATCATCTTCAACTAAATAAAAATTATTTGAACTCATAAGTCGTTTCCTCGCAGCTTATTTCCGAATTTCTTTTTTATAAAATTCTCTTCTCCCTTTTTCCCGTTCTGAAAGATAGTATTTATGTATTTGTTTATTAGAAATATTTCATTAGAATTGCCAAATACATTTCTTGCTGTAATTATATTTTGACAATATCCGTAATTAGGAAAAAGTTTTTGGTCTAGTTTTATTTTCTCATTAATAAGAAACACATTGTTTTTCTTAGAAAGAGTTTGCTCAGGCTCTATCTTGTATCTTACTTTGTAAACAGTCTTTTCCTTTTTAGGAATCGTAAGTTTTATTTTTAAATTTCCAGCTTTTTTATTTTGTATTTCAGATAAATAATATTCAGAATCAATAACGTTTCCATACCAAGAAACACCATTGTCCAAACTGTAAAGATAATCTAAACCTGGTTCTAAAAGGCGTTCACCTTCATGCACTTCTAAAAAAAACTCATTTCTACCGTAAATGAATATTTCGTTTTCATTTATACTATTAGTAAAATCCTCTGGAGTATAATTTGAAAAATCGTAATCAGTTTTGGTAATTGCAATTAACCATGAATTGCTCGAAGCTTTTCTAAACACAAATCCTATGGTGTTTACATCTTGACTTACCAAGAACCCTTCCTGCATCAAGTTGACCAAAAATCCACTTTGATCGACTTCAGGGTTGAAACACTCATCTAAAACTATTTCATAAACGCTAAAATTGTTCCAACTCAAAAGCTTGTAATCGTTTATATCTAGCTCAACTTGCAACTCGCAGCTACCTTCAATCACATCTGGGTACAGTTTGCATCTTGCTTCAGTGGGAAAAAATAATAATATTTCTTCTTGAAAAGATTGAGAGTCTGGAAGCGGCAACACTTCTTCTACTTGTAGATTTCCATCTGCATCAATTAAGGATAATCCTAAATATGACTCTATCATGTACGAATCTGAAACTGCAGTGTATTCTAAATTTGTCTTAGAAGAAACAAAATCAAATACTTCTATTGGCTTCGATTGCAAAAAACCATAGGTTTTAAAATGCATGCAACCTATTTCAATATCTTTAATTGATAAGTCAAATACATTTCCCACTATTTCTTCGTAGTCTTCTTCCGTTCTTGAAAGAAATCCATTTTTTTGAAGACTTTCATTCAAATAAAAACTTTTTTTATTCGATACGATTACTCGAGCATTTTCCAAAAATGCTCTTTGCTCGAATTTCAATTTGAACTTATGGCAGTAAATTCTTTGAAAAAATATATAAAATTTATTGTCTATTGTTTTCGTTTCAAATTCTAAACTAAAATTCTCTTTTCCATCCTGGCATTCAATGCTTTTTAAAATAAAACCTTGCATCGAAACAGGGTCTATTTTCAAGTAATTGACGGAAGAGTAACTTTCTAAATCTAATTCTAAAGTTAAGGTAGGAGCTAAACTGTAAGGATATTCTAGAAAAGATGTTTTCCTTTTGTAAAAACGACTTGAAGTATCAGAAGTAGACTTTACTATTGCGTATCTAAATATTTTTCCTTTTCTAAAAATATCATTAGGGTTTTCGTTATCAAATATTTTTTTTCGAGTATCCCCCACATTGGTTTCTTCATCGATGACAACACATCTGTCTACATTGTAAATCTCTCTTCTTTCTAAAGGCAACCCTATGCCTGATCCAAAAATACCTTCCATTAAATTTTTTCTTTGAAAGCTTAAGTTTGTTTTATAGTCTTTTCTAAAAATACTATTACTCGTATAGTCTATTTTATCTTTTTCTTTAGAAAAATTATTTACATGAACTAAGTCTGAATTCTCAAAGTATTTAACTTCTAGAGATTCAACTTCCGAATCAATTTCCCTTACTAAATCTCCTTGGGATTTTACCAAGTACTTACAGTACTCATTTAAATAAGTGCTACTTTCTTTTATTTTTTCCAACCTAGTATTCAAAATAGAAACTTGATATTTCAAACCTTTCAATCTTGAAGTTTCCCCACTAGAAAGAAATATATCATCTGCTGATACAATCATAGGTTGGGGTTGATAGTTTTCTTCTAAAGTGGAATTTAAAAATTCTTTTCGGTAAACAATATGCTTGCCAAAAGCTCTATCGTTCAAAAAGGTATTAGTGACTTCTCTTAATTTTTTTTTTAGATTTATATTTTTTTTCATTCCGCCACCATATTTATGAAAAGCCTTCTTGACAAAATAGAGCTAGGAGCTTCTACTTTGACGGTTAAAACTTTCCTTTCATCTATGTCAAAGGAACCCAAGTTAACTCCGTTACTTTTTTTAGAAGCTATGTCTTTGTTAAAAATGTATTCCTTTCCGTCGTAAATTACAATTAAACAACCAAAATTATTAGAATTTAAAACTTTTTCATTACCCAATTTGATTAAATCGTAATAGTCTATGTACGGTTCAAATGTAGCTGGATTGTCTAAAGATCCCAGCGTTTCGCTCTTTTCAAAATACACTACAACTTTGCTTTTAAAAGCATTAGATACATTATGTATAATAAAATCAACTTCTGAACTTGTTCCAAAGTCAGTTTCTATTAAATGCGGATCGTATATATTTTCAAAATTACGGTTTTTTATTTCTATCATCTTACATAAACCTCTCGATAATTATGCAAAGGGTATTCGTATCCTTTTTCTTTTATTGAAGCAGCGTAGTAATATATAGATCCCGAAAGAACGTCTTCGTCTACAAGCGTAAATCCACCCAAAGTTGATTTTACCGTACTGCACTGAACATATGCTTCTTCTTTTTTTGACTTTTTATAAAGTATATATTCTCTTTCTTTCCCACAGAAATTAAAATCAAAACGCAATTCACCTTTTTTAAAATTAGTTATTTCAAATTCCCCTTTAGGATACGTCCACTTTAGTACATTTTTTGAAAAACTTGGCATTTTGCTATTTATCAATTCTTTTACTTTGCTTTCTGAAAATGGCCCACCGTAAGTTTCAAGCAAAGACATCGGTACTTCTATGTAGTGGCAATTGCTTTTAGAATATCTTATGCCGCCCAGACTGTAGCCCAATCTGCTTTGTATAAGCTTTCTGTTTCTATTTAAAACTTTTTTCTTTTCTTCTTTTTTTATTTTTCCGCCTTTTTCTTGATACTCAAAATGAAAGACCTCGTCAATGTTAGTCTTTTCCTGAAAAGAAATTTCTCCTAGCACTTGATACCTAAACTGATTATCTCCTTCTGAAGAATAAAGAGCTTTAAATCCACCCTCTCCTTTATAGCTGCTTCCTACTACCGTATTTGAGTTTGGGTTTCCACTTTCATCTGTAACCGAAAGACAAGGGTAGTTTGCTCTTTCCGATGCTAAACCATCTCCTTGGGAACAATATACTATGCTTCCATATTTGTTCACTTTCAGATAGTGAATACTAGTTTCGTAATTATATAAATTCGGTATACAATAAAAAACGTAGTAATTCTTTAAAATGTCTTTATTGTAAATAGGATTTAAATTTACTTTAGAATATTGAAAGTTTTTCTTTTTGTAGAAAAAAGAACCCTTGTAAGTACTTGTTGAATCTAAATCCTCTTTCAGCTCTATAAAACCTTTTTCTTCGTCCACAGACGATATCATATCCGTTTCCCAAAATATATCTGATTTTTCAAACCTTTCATTAGTTTTAGTTTTATCAGTAGAAAAAACTCGACTCAACGTTTTGTCTTCAGAATACACAAATACTTCAACATTCAAGTTTTTTTCTTTTGAGTAAAAAATAGAATCAGTATCGCTTTTCAATGTGTTTTTGTTAACCCAATCCAATTCAAAATATACAACAAAACTGTAAGGGAAAAAAGGAGTAAAGTGTTGATTATAATACTCGTTTACTCGATATTTATACAAATAGTTTTCATAGGTTTTGCTAAAGTTTCCATTTTGTATCTCTAGATACCATGGCTCTCTCGAGCTTCGACCTTTCGGAGCATTGCATTTAATGTAATTCTCAGACAAAGGAAACCAATAGTACTCCCCAGGGCTATTCAAAAAGTAACTAAAATTACCAGCGTTTTCCACCTTTTCGTATCCGTAAACTCCTGCTTTTACTTGGCCCGTAAAAGGATCTATATCTTCCCAAGTCAATTCATATACCACGTCTGAGGAGTCTAAAAGCTCTCTATAGGAATTTCCATTAACGTCTATCCAGTTGACATAAAACAACCTATATCTTCCCGACTTTTCATCAAAATGATTTATATAATTGTGGTAAATAGAATTATTAGCTATATCTACCTTGTAAACTTCGTCATATTCTTCTGACATATTTGTTTTGATTTCGATATTGGCTTCAACAGCCGAGTTTAAACGATGAACATAAAACAATGGGGTTTCAACATTGCTACTATTTAAGTGAACGATATTAGTTACCTTAATAGAGTTATACTCAGTGTTAATAGAACTTCCATTTATAAGAAAATACTTTTCTTCTTTAGGCCCGCTATAACCTGAATTCTTATTATTAATGCTTCTTAAGTCATTTATATTTAAGTTGCTATCGGAATATATTTTTTTACAATGTACATAAGTTAAGGGGATTCTTGTATCCTTTATTGTCTCTTTGTATACGAAACTTTCTAAAGGTTTTTTAACGTAAGACCTTACGTCAATCTCTTGGAATTGACGCTTTGAGTTATTAACAATTTCTAAAGTAACTTTATTCATTTTATTTTTTTACCTATGAGTTAAATAAAAGATGCTAAGTCTTAGATCAAAAGGATTAGCTGGATATTCAAGAAGATGATCCGAATCCCAAAGGCATTTGTTACCATAAGGCAATACTACTCTGATGTATTCTTTAGTGTTTGGATCATCCGGAGTTTGGCTATACCTTAACATGATAGCAGGACCAGTTAAGTGATCTTCCTGTGTTGTTTCGTTCGTGCCATGCCCCGATCCATTTATTGTAGTGTACGTATTTGAACTTTTATTTTTTATAATACCGGTTATGTTTAATATTTGATTTGTAGTAATTCTTACGTCTATACCACTTGTTGCGGTACCATTCGAGGTTACATGTTGTTCTTCGCTCCCATTGCCTACCGATGGAAGAAGTATATCCAAGAAAAATGGAGATACTGTCACAAGCCCTAATCCCGAGCTGCTAGTATTCACTGGATACCTGTCGAAAGTAACGTCATTTAAGTAAATAGTTGCCATTCCAATACCAGGGCATTTCCATTGATTCCCACCCATAGTAGAATCATTAATCTTATCGCTATCTTCACAAACTATTTCGTCTCTCTTTTTAGCCAAGCCTAAACTCTGCGTAGAAGTTACTGTGCCGCCCTGATTGGTATTGAATGCATCTAATCCTTGAAAGTAGACTGGCCCGCCTCTAAAAACAAAACCTCCTGGTCTTTGAGTTGCAGAAGACCTGTACTCGTTTGGCTCACATTTAAAATCAAAGTCAGTGAAACGCTCTAAAACAATGTCCGAATTTGTATCACTGGATTGAAAAGTGTTGTCGCCTCTAAGCGTCAAATCATATCCAGTACTAACTATATTACCTTCATTTCTTATAGATAACTGCGTACCACCTCTGCTAATGGACGTATCTTCATTTCCAAAAAGCAATTTATAGCTACTTCCAGAACCAACATAAGATCCAGCAGATCCAGCAGATTTTCCTATAAGAAGATCCCCTCTCATGGCGTTTTGATCATTTAAACCAGTGTCGGTCACTCCATCGTAACCATCTCTATGTAAATACTGCGGAGCAAAATTAGAAACATTCTCAGATTTTGTAAACGGCCCAGAACTACCTTCCTTATCAGTAATAGATCCAATTGAAGAAACCGGAACAAGAGGTTCTCCAAACTCTCTTGAATGAGAGTGATGAAATTGTTTTAATTTTAAATCCTGTATAGAACTTGTTATGTCCGTTCCTATAGTCGCTATGCAAAAAATATCCGTTGAAGGGTTTTCTATTTCTATTCCCACTATTTTAATTTCAGTATCTGAAATAAAATAGTATTCACCTTGAGTATATATTTCGCCAGTACTATAGTTCTTTAAGTAAAGGAACCCCTCAGGAATAAGATGCTCGCCAATAACGCTTCCATTGTTGTCAAAGTAATCCGAACCGTAAAGCGCTCTTAAAACATTTGGTAGTTTTAATTGAACGCCATAATTTATTTCATTGGATTCCAGAACTACTCCTTCTTCTGAAGTTAAATTCTGATGAGCAACACTAGGTATCAATACGCTGTAATAGTCTCCGTTCAAAGTTACAGTAACTCCAACTCCTTGAGAGTTCATATAAGCTTCATCTGGGATTAAATTTGCAGAAGAGCCAGTATAAGAGCTTCCTCCGTTATATTGACTAGGAATAGTAGTGTACTCAATTACCCAGTCTGGACCAGACTTATCGTAGAAATAAACTACGCTTCTATCTGTATCGTAAAAGTAATCTCCACTAACAGAAAGCAAAGTCGAACTACTAACTAGATTGGTTGGAGACCCTGACCCTGTAATGCTTAAAATATTCGTTCCTGGATATTTCAAAGAATGAGAATAAACATTTTCCGAAATGTCTTCCACTATATCTCTTTCTAAATCTACATTTACACGTCCATTGGAAAGACCTTCTGTCAGATTAAAAGGGTTCAATTTAGAGATAGGCCCTAATAATCTCCCTATACTAGGAATGTTCAAGCTATATCCTTTTTCATCGCTTCCTGGATTCAACTCAAAAGAAGTTTTTTTTGAAATATCTCCACTAAGTTTTCTATTCGTGCTAGAAACATACGGTTCACTTTCAGCCCAAATATCTCCTATTGTTTTTTCCAAAACATAAAGGTTGGCTCTTGTTTGTATACTTATGCTATTGAACTTATTCGCACTTGGCTGTTCGCCGTCTACAAAGAAAGGAAAAATAGAAGAACCGCTTTTCTTTTTATCACTCATTTAAAATACCTCTTATTTAAAATTCAAACCCAAACTTAGTTTATTTTTAGTTAATGGGTTTATACTCAAAAAATTTAATCCACCTACGCCCGACGAAACATCATCCGCTTGATCTATTATCCTAAAGCCATAAGGAACCGGTAACGATTCGTTGAAATCCACACCGTTAAGATACCTAGGAATATTTATTTTAGCCCTTACTCTATTAGAAACCACAGTGTTCCCAGTATATGGATCTTGACACCAAGCATACATAGTTACCATCCCGGGAGTAAGTATAACATAATCCCCAAGTTTTTCATCAGAATTATAAGGATCCGGTTCTTTTAATTTTTCTTCATATACCAAAACGTTATTGCTAATACTAGAAGGTCTAAGGGGGTAATAGGCTCCTTTGTCCCCTGTCAGAGGGTGAGTTACGTCTTCATTCCATTTGAAAACAACTCTAGTTAAACCAATTTTAGAATTAGAGCTCCACTCTAAAGAATTTTTTCTAAAAGCATAACACCTTGATCCCAAGTTACTTATAGTTCCATTGCTGTAGTTATTCTTTAAAAACACATACCAGTAATCTTTTTCTTCTAATATGTTACTAGTTTCTTCTTCAATCCAACCGGTCCCAGAAGAATTTTCTATAGACACCTTGGTATATTGATACAAATCGTCATAGTTTCTGTTTCCTGTTTTTTTAAATTTTAAATAAGTTCTGTTATCGAAAGAACCGTCTGGGTTTTGATACCGAATTGCTTTGCTTTCTATTTGAAGCAACTCGCCTCTTGTACCTGCATTATGATCGATCTTTAAAACTTCATACAGCTGAACATCCTCTGCAGAGAGATTCAAAGGCAAGGGTTCTGTTTCAAATTCTGTATTGTTCGCGTTATATTTTGAAGAAATTATATCTTTTTTAATGTCTTCCCATTCGTAAGGAGCGTAATACCCTGCTTCAATTTCTCCATTGGAATTAGAAACATCTACTACTTGTTTTCCTCCATTCAAGAAACCTGGACCAGACTCTATTGCTATGTATATATCAATTCCTTCTACTCCTTCCATTTCACTGTCTAAAGCTTGAGCAACTGCTCTCGCAAATGAACTTCCATAAAAAAGACCTTCATAGTAGTTTACTCCAACTTCTTCAATCCCTTCAAGTCTTAAATCCAATTTGACAACATGAACATCTTTTGTGCTAATTTGAATTACACCAGAATTGTTTATATTCTCAGAAGGCTTTACGTTTAGCTTTTCATCATTTACTAAACTTTTGTTGCAAATTCTAGTTGAGTCCCTTCCGAATTCTAAATCAATTCGAGGAATAGCGTTATACGATATATAAAATTTATAGCTTGAAGCTATGTTTTTGCTAAAACTTTTAAGGCCTAACGTCTTTCCCTCGTTTAGTGTATCACCGCTATAAACGATATCCTCTAAAGAACTAGCGCCTTTAGAACCATAATAGAGGGTTTCTCCTTTTTTAGTTAAAATGAAACCAAAATTAGGATACGTTTTTAAATCTTCAAGATTTTTAATTCTTACTCTAGTGCTAAGGGTGCTTAAGGTTTCGTCTAGTATTAACTCAGGGTACACTTTAGACCCAACAGTAATTACACCCAAGTCTTCATCTAGTTCAAAGTAGTACCCCTCTTCAGCTTCTAAAAACATGTTATTTGATTTTTCAAAAACAATCTTATTGTTTTCTGAAACGGCTACCACTCTTAAAGAGTTTTTTTCTAAAGGAAAGTATTCCGTGTATATCTTTCTTTCCGAATTGATACTGTACCCCTTGTCTTCCCAAGTTTTTTTGTAAAAAACCTCAGAGCCTACTGGCTTCTTATAGCTTTCATTAAACAAAACTTTAGGCCCCTCTATTTCGTAAACGTACTTTTTTTTACCTGTAGAAACTTTTTCTACAAATTTCTTAAAAGGGGTTTTTATTTTATTTTTATTTCTTCTCCATATCGCAACATTGATTTGATCAAAGTCTTCTTCGATCTCACAGAAGCCTCCGTCCGCTTTTAAACAATAAGAAAAATCTGAAAAAAGTTGAATTTTTTTATTGTAGATCCAATAGTCGCCTAACTCGTACTTCGGTATCCATTTTAAGCTATCTTTTTCTTCATGTTGATATATCAAAGACAAAGGTATTTTTTCGTTAACGCCACTTTGCCAATCACTTGAAAGAACCCCATCCATTAAATAGGTTTTATAATTTCCTAAAACTTCTGGATACATTTTGGATACTTGTGCACTGCTTCCAAAAAAAGATCTATCAAACTGCAACGAAGAGTTTTCTAGATCAAGATAGCTTCCATAGCTAAGTAGCTCTTGTATTTTATTTGTTACCGTACACTCTAAGTCCACTTCTACGCTTTTAAACATATTCTATACATCCCAATGGTTAGAAAAACTTTTAAAAAGTTCATTGTAGAATTCAATGCCTTTTTCGTTTAATTCTATTCTTTTTTGTTTTTCATTTTCTACTATATTGTTTTTTATCAAACTGTTAAAAGACTCATCTTTGCAACTTGAAATTTTAATATTTTGTTTTTTCAAAAAAAATGGAAAATCAGCATACCCTACAGAAAGGCTAGCGGTCGTTTTGTCAAAAAACAATAATTCTCCATTGAGCCTATTAAAGCAATAGTCTCCTTCCTCTACAACTTCTTCAAAAGTGTCAACCTTGTTATATGCTCTTTCGTTTAAATTCAAATCAAAATACATAATGTTTTCTATACCTGTATCGACTTTCTTTTTTTCTACAAAAGCAACATCTTTGTATTTTAAATTAGTTTCACATTTCAATTTATATGCGCTATCGTATTCATTGATGTTGGCGCCGTAAACTTCAATACAATCGAAAACTCCAGTAGAATTTATGTATTGTTTTATTTCAGAAAAATCCAAACTATCTCTATACTTAAACTTAAGCTCTTCTTCTTTGAAAACGTCTTTTACAATTATAAGATCACAAGCATCAATCCTTATACAGCTGTAAGGATATAATTCTTCCCCGTTGGCGTCCTTTGCTTTTTTAATCTCTAGCATGGGTGCTTCGGTCAAACCCAAACTATTGTTCAAAAAAGAACCTATGTCCTCTATCTTTGCAGACATTCCAGACCTGCATTGGTGCATTATTCTTTCTTGAAAAGACGCTGTGTCTTCTCCTCTTAGCCTTGTTAAAGAGTATTTAGATCCAATCTCATCAATTTCGTTAAAAAAATTAATCTTTCTAGTTTTATATTCAGACATTATGTAATCCTTGGCAAAGAATCGATATCAACTGCATCGATTTCTAACTTTAAATGCTTGTCGTTTTCACAATAAACAAAAAGCTTTTCTTTTAAATTGAAAAATAATTCTATTTTTTCATAATTCGAATTATCGCAAGCCGCAATGTAATCTAAAACGGTTTTCTTTTCTCCATCTATGTAGTATTCCAAATTAATCTTTGAATTAACAGCAAGATCTCTTTCTGCTTCTTTTGACACAAATAACTTGTCTTTATTTTTGCTCTTCTCTACTTGTAACAAACAATGCCGCTCATTAATTTTCAAATTGATCTTGTCGGTTGCCTTACCGTTCGCATAAAAAGTATACGTATTGCTTTCTTTTTTGGAAACCAAATGAAAAGGCATTATAACCTCTACATCTGTTCTATCCCTTGTGACTAATTCTTCAAGCAACGGAGAGTAAGAAAAAGTATCATGAAACTGATCGTATACCATATAAGAATTAGCTAAAGACAAGCAAAGAGCTTTGTCTTTATTAAAGAAGATCCCATCAAATTTTTCTGAATTCTCAAAAGAATAACTTTTTTTAGGTTTCATATACTCGCAAAAAACAGTTGTTGCTATTACTTGAACTGGAAACTCTTCGTACTCTGCTTCTAAGTAAAACTCCCACTCTCCGTATTCATCAAAATAATTTTCAAAATCAAAAGAATAGGTGTCTGAATTTTTCCAAATATCTGTATTTAAAGATTGAGTTGTTTTAGAACTCGTCCAGGAGCCTTGGTCGTACCACTCAGTAACTCCTGAAGGTGATATTCTTTTAATTGAAAAACTTTTCACTTTTGCTCTTCTGTTTAAAAAAATCGCTCCAATGTCGTGTTCTTCTAAATATCCGCACCGATTAATCTCCCTGTAAAAGGACAGAAAAGAATTTCTATTATATGGCTCTGAAGGCCCTTTCATGTCGTGTAAATCGATTTCGTATACATGGATATTATTTTCGTCAGACAAACAGTACAAATCGTAGTTCTGCTTATTGATTGCAAAATCAATAATTTTAATCTCTTTCAAATTCTCATCTAAAAAAAGACAATCTACGATATGTTCAGTCTTTTCAGAAGAACTCAATGTCTTGTCAAAAATATCTATTAGCTGTATTGCCTTTTCAAATTTTAAAAAACAGTATCCAGAATCTTCTTCTAAACTTAATTTTAAATTTGTCAAATCTATCCCAGAGCTTGTAAATTTATCAAGAACAACTTCTTTCTTATAATTAGGGCTCTTTCTGCTCGTTAAATAGATCTTTATGTCTCCTTCAAAACCATCAAAATCAATTTCTTCTAATCTTTTAAATCTCAAAGACGTAACAACTGGCTCTCTATTAAAAACAACTAAACTTTCTTCAATCTTATTAAAAAACTTATCCCTTCCTTTAATTACAAGCCCATACTCATTGTGGTGGCTAAGTCTTTTGATTACTGATTCTTCATCTTGAAACTGAGATACAAAGCTGCTTATTCCTGAAAAATCAACCATTAAATTTTCGTCTTCATAAATGTCATTATAAAAATCGCTAGAGCTTTCCCAAATTAACCAATCGTTTACTTTGATTTCTTTTTTCAAAATCCAAGCTTCTGGATTTCTATTTAAAAAATCTTTAAAAGAAGGAATGTATTTTAACCTTTTTGAATCTTTGAAAACTGCAGGCTCTAAAAAATATCCGAATTCATTTGAACTAAAATCTTTATAAGATAAGTTTATTTTATTCAAAAAACTTACCTGCTTAACTGGATTGGAAAACTTTTTATAATTTCTAAATACTCTGTTTTCGTAATAGCTGTTTTCTAAAAAACCAGCTACACTATTATAGAGTTTAAATCCGTTTGACCCTTCTTCGTAATTAAACTTAAAGCTTTCCGGAAAATAAGAAACCATAAGATTGGTATAAAGACTCATTATATTCTCTCAACTTTTATATTTAAATCCCCTAAAGTGAAAAATTCATTCGGTTCCAACTCATAAACAAATTGAATCAATTTTAATCTTTCGCTTGTAGAAAGGTGAGCTCCGCCATACCCTTTTCTTACATAAGCGGCTTCAATCATTTTAGACCTGTTAGTCCGATTTGAAATTCCAGAAAGTCTTGTAACTTTCTCTGAAACTTCATTGATCAGCGATATCAAGCTTATATTATTTTCTTCAATTTGAGATATTATAAAATTTGAAGCAGCGCTATACACTTCATTTTTTATGTCTATTTCTTCTTCTAGCCCTACAGAGCTACTTACCCAAATAGTAATATCTAAATCCAAATAAACCCTTACTCCAGGCATGGCTACAATATTAGAGTAAACGCCAAGAGAACTGTTCAATTGATTTTGATACCTATTTACAGTAGATTGATTTATCTCCTTATTGCCTCCAAAAAGAAAAATTGCAGACTTTCCATAACCAAACCAATTCTTTACAAACCTTTGCGCAAATATTCCCGGTATTTCAAGAGCTTTAACTCTCACTGAATTCTCAGTAATTGCAAAATCCGAACTATATTTATTATATATTCTATAACGATAATTTTCGTCTCCCTCAAGATCTCTTCCATTAGTTATAGGAATTCTATTCGAACAATACAAGCTATTAGGAGTGCCGCTGTACTTGTTACAAGCATGCTCGGTCAACACGCTAGAGCTTACATTTGAGGCTTCTCCTGTAGATATTGCTTCAATCCCAACGTACATAAAAGAGGAATTTGCATTCAATATGGCTTTTTCTTTTGTTCTGTACTTTAGTAAATTTCCATTAGCGCCCGCTGCTCTTATTTCTGTTCCTTGATTTACAACAATATCGTTTCCAGAATTAATATCACCAAAACTCTGGCCTACTGTATAAAAGTAAAAATTATAATCAGAAGAATCTGTTTCCGCTCGGGTGATTCCTAAACGATCCATCCCATAAGTTCTTCCTATTTCGTCAAGATCTGAACCTTTTGCGCTTGATATACTAATAGAGTCTAGTACTGCTAAAGTCTGATTATTTACTCTAGCGAGCTCAGCTCCTATAGGCTCAATAATACTTCTTATTACTGAATCGGAATTCCAATTATTAATACCAGTTTTGCTCTGAATGCTTTCTTTCATTTTATTATAAATATTCGAATAGCTATTTAAATTAAATTTTGTTGCCATTTTTAACTCCTGGGTAAATATTCTGCATAATCTATATTAGAAACACTAAGCAAATTAGAAGAAGTATTATAATTCATAGTGATTATAATTACTCTGTCTTTTATTTTAGCTTTAAAAAACATCCTTTCCTTAGGATCTGTAAATCCACTCAAAAGCCAATTTAAACTCGCTTTTGCAATTACCGAAACATTGACTGTGCTTTCAGTATACCTTGTAACTATAACACGAACATCCAAACCGTTAAGCGCGTCATCTGAAAATAATGCACTTTCTACGCTTGTTTTTATTGCATCCATTGCAGAATTACTCAATTCTGCACCATGGAATTCTACCAGATTTGAAGCCGGTCTAAAAAAAGATGCAGCTGCTTCTCTGCTTAAGGTCAAAAGTCCTTCTTTTAAATTTTCGGTAATGCTGTTTCCCCATTCTACTTCCGATAAAGTCAATCTGTCAAAAATGCACTTTGCGACTATATCCATTGGATCTACTGTATGTGAAATATCAATATGGCCCAAGATTGGAGTTTGATTATAACCTGAATCTTGTGAAAAAATTAAATCTCCATCAGCACCCATTTTTAAATCTCTAGTGTTCCCTTCAAGTCTCATTTTAAATTACTCCTCAAGATATAAGCAACTCCAGCAACAGAAATTGCAACTTTTGCAATACCGGTCATATCTGGTATTGCGCCTGGTGCTCCTGGAAACATTTTTGCTAAAACATTTGTTTCTTTTATTAAGCCCAAAAAGCTTTTATCTGGTCCGGCATAGCTTTTTTTTAATCCAGGTTTTAGAACTTCTGAAGACCCTCCTTCTGTTGGAATTCCAGAAGCAGGAGATATAAAAGATTTACTTCCCGCGCTTCCATTTCCAAAAGTTATGCTGGAATTGCCTTCAGGCGTAAAATTATAATTTAAAAAACTGTTGCCTCTACGACCTTGTGTAAAAGAATTTCTCATATTTACCTCTTAATTAAGAATATAGCTTGCCCATTAAAAAACTATTAGCACCGTCAATTATACCAGAAAAACCTCCCGAAAAAAAGCCCATACTTTCTTCCAGTGGGTTTTCTTCCGTTTTGTATATTTGCGAATTCACATTCACTTGAGGTTCTTCGACTTCAATTTTATTTCTTGCCACTCTTTCCCCTTTGACATCTCCAATATCCAGAACCCCCCTAAGGCCTTCTTTGATATCTTTGGGCAAAAAATCACCTCTATATTTACAAGTTAAATTTAACCCAAGGTAGTTTTCTTCGCAATAGCCTATTTTTTCATAAGCTTCTTCTTTGGTAATATTTGGAGTTACCATTTCTATTCTTTTTTCATCTTCAAAAAAAACTCTAAACTTTAAAAAATCCCTCGCTTTGTCATGAGAACTTCCTAAAAACCCCTCGTCTGGCGAAGAAACCCCAATCACTTTTCCTCTGTAAGTTTTAACCTCTTCCCTATTCCTTCGACTTAAATCTTCTTTGCTGATTTGATTTACTTGTAGAGCGTGTCTACTGGTAGAAATTGGACTTATCATTTTATAACTCATATTAATTACCTTTTATATATTGCAACAACTGTCCCGAATCTTTTAGATATTTCAATCCAGGATCGTTTGCTCTTTCTGGGTTTCTGGAAACTATATGTTTATAAAACTCAGTACCCATTGCTTCGTTTTCGTCAATCGTATCAAAAACGCCTCTAAATGCATCATCTATTCCTGACACAATATCTCCTAAAATATTTTGCCATACTGAAGTTGGAGACCTAGTACTTACCCCCGCAAATAAAGGCTTCCCTTCTTTTACAATGGGAACAATAGTAACTGCTTCACTTTCCAACAATTTAGAAAAAATTATTGGAGCTGCAATAAGGTAACTGGAGCTAAACCTATCTAAAACTTGACTCGAGTTGTAATAATACTGATTGTCAACACCTGCCATATACACTCCTCCTGAACCCCCAACCCCAGCTGCTTTTAAAAGCCCACCCGCATTAAGTTTCCACTTCCCCAGAAGCAGCAAAGATAAACCCGCACCTGTAAGGCCTATAGCCTTAGTCGCGAATTGACCAGCTGTACCTGTCGTAGGATTCAATGCATCGGCTGCAAAAAAAGCAGAAACTCCAAGGTCAAATAAACTTTCAACTGTAGAAACAGCTTGATCTTGAAAATCGCTAAAATCTGAATTCAAAGAAGGGTTCTGGTTTCCTAAATCCTTAAAAAGCTTTTCGAGATTAACAGTTGCTTTAACATTATTTTCCGTATTAGTTGTCTCTCCAAAAATATTTTTATCTATATCGACAACTTCTTTATACTCAATAATTCCATTTCGCACTAAATCGCTATAGCGTTCTATCATCGAACTAGAAGCTTCATAAGACAAATTAAAACCATCTATATTCAAAGATACGTCTGGTGATTCTGGAATTATTCCTAATCTTTGCCCAAGAGTACCATACCCTATCTCTCCCAATTCTCGCGAAGTACTTTCATTCATTCTTTTTATTGCAGTGTCTAACTCTTCTTTATCCTTACTGGTTGTAAGAATTGCTGGCAGGTTTTTATCTCCACCATATTGCTCATTTACTGAGCTCGCATCTGAACTAGAGCCTCTGTCTATAACACTTCTTTCCCTTGCTATGGCTCCTCCTACATATACTTTTAAAGCTTCTAGTACTGGCCAACTTGAAGATTCATTTCCAACAACAATCGCGTTCGGAACTATTTCCGTTATATATCCTGTTTCAAAAGAAAATATATGGGTTACTGATTTTACTTCAACTGGCCCGGACATTTTACTTTGATCGTCAAATAAAAAACAAACATCCCATGGTTTTACAGAAGGGTCTCCTAATATGGATATCTCTCCAGAATACATTTCTTTAACTCCATATATTAAACTTCCAATACCGTATCTTGTAGCCATGGCTCTATCTCTTATATCGTATTTGTCTACGTTTTGACTAATTAAATTGCTGTCAGGTATATTGGAACTTGCTTTCATAAAGACACTTTTTTTATTGTTCGCATCATGCATATCTTTGTAATATACGTTCACGGAATTAACTGCATTCCTTTGAGAAACTGTGAAGTTGTTTCTAATCAAATTTTCCCTAGATCTAATTAGGTGATAATTTCTAAACGGAACAAAACGATTTTCTAACCCTGTTAAATACTCTTTTAAAAGTCTTCCTCTTAGTTCAATTGTATTTCTGTTTAATTCTAGATCGTCCTTACTAATCGTCTGACCCTCAACATACCTTTCATCGACATTATTTTCGTCAGCAAGAAAATTTTCGATTTTAGAACCAAAAGTAGAAAACCTGTGATCCGCTCTATTATTTATAAACTCAATTAGTTTTTTTCTATCATTAATGTCAGAAAACGTTTCGTCTGCACGAATATCCGTTTCTATCGATCTTGCTTTATCTTTAAGCTTCAGGCGAGCTTCCCCTTTAGCAGCCATTCGCTCAAACTTTCTTTTTAGCTCTCTTTGACTCATCCCAGAATAACGTTTTGGTTTCTTCAACATCTCCTCCATCAAAAATAGTAAATTACTTCCGGTCTCATCCCAGGAATTGGTTTCATAATAATTCTGTCTATCCTTAAGGTCTGCTTCAGTCACTATTGCGTCTGGATTGTAAACTCCAATTGCTATATTCCAAGTATCTGTAAATTTCCTTTTTGACATAGCGGCATGATACTCGGCTCTGTTGTACGTAGTTTTTACTTGATTTGCAACAGCAAGTAAATTTCTTGCTTTTCCCTTGAATTTAGACATAAGATTTTTTCGAGCTTTTTTCTTAAATTCCTCGTATTCTGCATCAGATATCTTTTTGGTTTTGTAATCTTCGTTGTACCCTTGCTTGAAAAATCGTTTCAAATCATCTTCATCATCAACATTTGCTGTTAGCAGCTCTCTTACTGAATTCATTCTTTGAATAAAACCAGGAGTGGCCGGCTTGCTCCAGTATCTTTGAGATGGGATTCCAAAAAACATAGTATACCTAAACTCCTTTCCATAAGGAACTGCGCTGTAAATCCAACCAGGATGCCTTAGCGTCATTTCGTGAAAAACATCCCATATAGTGCTATTCTGAAGTTTATACCTACAAGCGTCAGGATGAACTCTTTTTAAATACAAAAGTGGGTTTACGTTTTGCCAGTCCTTTAAAAACTCCATTGCGCTTTTACCTTCAGCTCCAGAAAAATCCGAAAAAGCCATTTGGAACAACATTCCTACTTTTTCGCTAACAGTCTTTTCTATATGCGTAAGATTGTGCATGTAGTAAATTGGACTAGGAGGATACAAGTTGTCATCTGAAGGATTTAATTTAAAATAAACCAGTTCTTTGGTAAACCAATTTTGATAAAGCCTTCGATATTCTTTATGAGTATCTGTAAAACTCTTTCCAAAAATACCCCCTCCAATATAATCTACTGCAAAAAAGAAAAGAGAAGTTTTAAAAAATATTGCCGTAGAGTTAAAAGTTGCACTTAGAGCAGTTGTTCCTAAAAATAACGGCGTACTTCCCCCGGCTCCTCTGAAGCCTTGCAAATAAACACTTCTTGCAAATGAAGGTTGAGAAACAGCAGCTATCATAAACCTTTCACTCGCTTTAAAAAGGTCAAAAACTCTTTTAGTCAATTGGGGATTAGCAAGAACATCATCTGCACCTGAGACTGCGGTTCTTCCTATAATGGCAAAAATTTCATCTATTTCTTTCGTAAGCGTTTTAAACACAGCATAGCTGCTTCCTCTCGGCACAGCCTTTAAAGCAGTCTCTACACTTAGTAAAGATTTTCTCAGTGCTGTTTGCGTTAAAGATGTCGTCGCTGCTGAAAGTACCTTTACTTCAGCTGCCACTGTCTTTACAACGCTACTAGCCGCTCTCACCAAATCGTCTCCTATCCCAATAAAAAGATGCTTAAAAGCTCCTAAAGCAGCATCTCCACCTTGCGCAAGCCCTCTGCGCAGAGCAGTATATCCGCTAACAGTGCTGAAACCTCCTCTCATCAATGAACCAACCCTGTTAAGCCCCACTCTAGAAGCTAATCTTCCTAAGCTTCCTGACACGAAAGGAAAGAATCTGGGATTCATTAAACTCGCAACTGCTGTCCTTATATAACTAAATGGAAGTCTCCATGCGGTTCTTGGCGCTAACTTAGACCCTCCTTCCACTGCTTTTACCGTAAACCCTCTTAAGCCAAATCCCGGAAGACCTACTTTTCCCAAACCAAGTCTTTTTGTAAAAAGAAAACTGATTCCAATACCCACTGAAGCAATAGCGGTTTCAAGCCCCCAATCAGACAAAAATCCTGCCCACTGTTTATAGCCTTGAAGAGCAGACGGATCGCTATTGTCCTTATACCTAAAGAAATCCAATCTAGCATCTTGAGCTTCGCCGTATTGAAAAATCCTACCAGTCTCCCATCTTCCAAAATGTTTTAATTCTGGAGAAAGCATTAAGCTGCCTAAAACTTGATGAGTAGCAAAATACTCTTTATTTTTTGAGTCTTCTTCGATACCTTTTAAGTGTTGAACTAGTTCAGTCCCAAAACTTTGAACAACTATTTCGCAAGTATCTCCTGCTCCGCCCCAACTAATATCTGTCACTCTCCCTGAAATTAAAACCTCTAAGTTATCTGGATTGTTAGAATATCCAGCTCTAAGCTGGATATTCATTCCAGGCCTTAAAACAACTGCACTGAAAGGTTGGTCTGTATCTGACTCTAAATTAGAGTTATCAGCAGAATAAGAAACCAAAGTATTCCTGTCTTTTTTTTCAGAAGACTTATTCTCTCTTTTTATTCTTTCTACTCTTTTTTTCGAAAAATAATCAACATCAATCGTAGCTCCTTTTCTTGTTCCATCTAAAGTGCCTGCAATATTTTGCAATGAAATGATTGCTGAGTCTGCAGCATTCTCCCTGGATCTTGAAACTGAAAAAGATCTAACCCCGTTAAAAGAATAAAAGTCATCCATGTTTATAAATCTACTTTCAAATTCGTCCTCTTCTATAAAGAATAATTTAAAAGTAGGATAAGCTCGAGAAAGTTTTTTCTTTTCCGTAAAAAGCCTCGCAGAGGAAGCCTTAGCTAAACTATTTAAACCTTCAAGTGAAAAAGTTTGATTATAATTTGTTTGAGCCCCAAGGCCTCTCAGCTTAACGTCATTGAGTAAGGTTTCTACAGCCTTGCTGTTTTCGCTTTTTTCTTCGATCAAATCGCCTACATATCCCGCTCCATTTCCAAACATATTCTCTATTTGCATTACTTCGTCTGATAGCATCGCTACAGAATTGACTTCTTCAAGCAAGTTTCCATTTTCATGAACATACAAAGCACTTGAATCATAACTGTTGTTTTTCACAATTGCCTTTAGGGGCTCGACTCCTGTGATTTCATGAACACGGTTGAAACCACTAATTGCATCTGAAGGGCTTTGAACCCCTTGCTGCCCGTCCATTATATAGGAAGTGTCTATTCCTACTGCCCACCCTCCTACAGTAGCTGCACTGTCATAAAGCATCCCACCGAAACCAGAAGCTCCATCAGTTATTTTTGCTGACCACGGCTTAGTTATGGAACGGTTGCCATCAGCATCTATGAATCTTAAATACCTGTAGAGGGAAGTTCTCTGAGCAACTACTTGCTCTCTTGTCTCGGCTACATAGCTATTATCGTAACTAGAGCCATCTCCATTTTGGTCAAATTTAAAAACAAAGCTATCTTTTCCTTCTGATTCTTGAATCAAAGTAACGATTTCTTTTTTCAACGAATCGGTCAAATCATTTCTTTTTGCCTGCCCTGTAAAAAACGGACTGTTCGCTTCTCCCAAGTTTTTATACAAAACGTAATGCCCGTTACTATCGTAATAAGTATCGTAAGGGTAAAGAACGTTGTCGGTACCTTCATTGTTAGTGCTAAGACCTGAAGTGTTGTCGTTTGTAACATCTGTCGCATCTGAATCCGCAACCCTAATAGCAGTAATACTTTTGGACTCCATCTTTTTTAAATGTTTGTATGCTCCCTCTAAATAAACCTTTGAATTCCTTTCGATTTCATCTAGAAACTCTTTAGTTATTTTTGCTCCTCCATCATTATAAATATCCCACATGTAAAAAGCGGCTCCAGTCTCAAAATTACTTTGAGTGTAAAAAGGATGATTGGGCAAACCTAAATCAGGATAACACTCTATGCCGCTATATCTTTCAGAAGGAGGCACATAGTTATAAGACTCATTTAAAAAGTCGATTCCCAACGCATAACAAACTTCTCTGTTTTTTTTCACTTCTTCTACAAAGCTTTTCAATTCATTTCTAAAAGCTTCAAGTTTTTTTAGTTCGTCGTCAGCATTTATATAGTTTGACAAATTGATTTCTTTTAAAACCTCAAGATCTGTTCTAATATCTCTAAATCGAAAGTTATTTGAAAGAGCAGCGCCTTTAGCATAACGACTCTCGTTTGCTGTTTCGCTAAGATATTTTACATCAGTTCCCAACATGCTTTCAATTTTAAGGTTACCCTTATCGTCAACATCACTCTTGAAGTTCGAATGCAGCCTTGTCATTAATTCTTCGGCTTTTGTAGAGTAGTACTTACTTAATGCAGAATTTGATCGATTTATAAGCATTGACGTGGCTGCCAGCTTGTTTAAAGTCTCTGCAGAAAGTTTACCTGTTGGATTTCCGAAAAGATCAAATTCTTTAGTATATATTCCCGTTGAAGTAGGGTTTCCAGTCTTTAGACTCAGGCCATCCACCTTAATGGACTGCGATCCATAATGCGCAGATCTAAAAACCGCTTCAGTCCCTACTTCAATTCCCGATCCGATAAGACCGTAAGGAGTAAGTCTCGCCACATCTTTTCCAGTTTTTAGTGATCTTGCAACATCGTACACTAATAATCCTCCCCCTACCCCTTTTGCAATCGCCGCACCATTAGAAGCGCTGTAATCGAGTTTGTCAGGGTTATACTCTCCGTGAGCCGTAGTCTGAAACATACCTCCAAAACCTCTTTCAATAGAATTGAGGCCTACATTGAAGCCAGATCGAAGATCGTCTAGTCCGAATTCATTAATAATTCTTGGTTCTAAAAACCACTCGGAATACTGTTCAAAATATGACTCCAACTGCTTGAACATTATGAATTTTTGAATCTTAGGAGGAGCGTCTTTATACGCGTCTTTTGAAAATTTCATATAAGCGTATGACTTAAGCAAAGTGAAATTATTCTCAAGTAAATCCATTCCTCCAACTTTTGCCAAATTAATAGTATCCAAATAGTTAATATATTTTCCATGAACTTGATCCCGAGCATCTTTAAAAGCCAAAGCTCTTAAAGTTAATTGGGTTACAGTCGTCCCATCAAAAGCACTTCCTTGATCTTCCCAAAATAGAGAGTTAAGTCCGGTATTCATTGCCCCACCCCAACCCATAGAACCTGATGTCGTTTCAAAATTTCCCAATCTTTGAACATTCGAAGATAAAAAAGTATTAATCGCTTTTTCATCTTCTGGATGAACGTTCCATATCGCAGTGGGTCCTGGAGTCACATGTTCGATCCCCTTATCTAACCTAAGATAAAGTTGTTCCGATATATTAAAGTTATGACTCAATTCTTCAGTTTCACCAAGAAGATGATCTGCTATAAAGGACGGACCAAACACAGGAATGCCTCCCTGCAGTTCAATCTTCATGTAGTCATGGAGCAACTGGTCTACAGGGTGAAGGGGCGTATACATTGAATGCCCTCCGCGAGAATAAACTAAGGTGTTTTTATTAACGATTCCCCTTGCCTTCTTATGTATTTCTGTTATTCCTTGAGTCTCGACAATAGGAATCTCCTTAAATAAAAAACCTTGCGCCCATCCTCCATCCGCGGCTTCTTCTCTATATGCGCCAGGTTTTGAAATATTTTGCAGAATTGGATCCTCGGACAAATTGTTTTCCTTAGAAATGTAATCATAAAGGATTTCATTTAAAAGGTCTTGCGCCCTGATATACAGGTCCTTGGTGAGTTGAGAACGAACCGCGTCGTTATAAAGTCCCGCCTCCACCGCTGCATTCCACGCACGCTCAGCCAAAGCCCTACATGCTAAGAAATCATTCCGAAAATTATTTCCATCTGCAAGAACCCTGTTGCCGTCTCTATCAATGTAAAAAGGCATCGTGTCGTTGCCTATAATTTGTTTTCTAAAATTGTATATAATGGCCAATTCTTCTTGTTGTTTTTTATCCGCATTGTTTGGCAGGCCGTTGGTATCTATATTCAAGTTTATTAAATCTTCTTGTTTTATTTCTATACTCGCATCTGTTTTTATACCTAACCTTTGATACTCGTCATTCAAACCACTTGATACCAACCTTATGACTTCGGAACTGGACAGTTCAATATTACCCGAGCTGCCGATTGCTAAAAGAAATGTTGTAGAAAGAGCTCTATTTAACTCATAGTAGAAAGAAGCTTTAAGTGCGCTATCAGACCCTGAATTACTTGCTTTAAAATATTCTACTAAATCCACAGGGGTTTCAATTTCGGAAATTTCTGGAGCACTTCCATCAGCTGGCCCTGTAACTAAATTGAAAAAGAAAACGCTTGCAATTTTTTCGTATTCTTCTTCTAGATTGTCGTACTCATCATATAGAACTCCGTAGTCTATACTTTGCTGGAATCGCTCTAAATCTCCTTTTGTCCAACCTAGAGCTCCGTTAAGGCTATCAAAAACTCCATCTCCAACAACTTTTTCTTTAAGGAAATTATAGTTATAGTAAATATAATTTCTCCATAAAGAAGGACTAGCATTTAAATAATAACCTTCTACTTCAGATTCTTCTCCAGAGACATCGCTAGAGTTTATACTCCATTTATTTAAATCATATAAAGTTTCGTATGCTACTTTTTTCGAAATACCGCCGGCACTTTCTTCTGCAATCGTATGCCGTATTTTGCTTTCTATCGTCCCTAAAAGTTGAATAAAATAAATTAATTCATTTATTGTATTTTCACCAGTAAGAGCTTCTCTATCCTTAAACCAAGGGTAATCATCATAGAACTCTCTAAAATCCTCTTCTTCTAAATAAGAAAAGAACCCACCGTCTATGGTTTCAATCTCTTCCCCCGCATTATAGTATTGCTTTACTATGCCTTCAAATTCATCTTCCCCTATCATATTTATAACTTCCTCTCCAAATCTGCTTTGTGCTATTTGTAACACTTTGTCTGAATCAGGCATAAGGTAGCCATTGTAGCTTACTTGAGGAGCAGATGCGTCAGCACTAAGCCGAGCAGGCGAATAGGATTTCTCTATAAAGTCTTTTGTATCAAGATCGTATTCTAGCACAGAATACTCTCCATTTTCCCATTTCCCCTTAAACTCTTTCAAATAGTTAATGACAAGAGCTTTTTTTGCTTCATCTTTAAGGCCTTCATAAGAGGCTTTTTTTATGGCCAGTAATACGTCTGAATACTCTATATCTTTCTTGATTAAACTCTTTCTTTCCTTTACTACTTGCAGTTGCTCCACCTGAAAGGGATTAGTTTCAGAAAGCTCCATTAGCATCAAATATCTTCCTGGAAAGCCTTCAACATTGCTCACTTGCGAACGGTTCACAACAACCCTTGGAGTTATGTCGACTCTTGTAGATGCGTCGAATTCGTTATCTTCATTCAATGTAAAAGACATGTCTACTGCTTTGAAACTTCCCAGAAGCCTAGTTAAAAAAGTATTCAAAGAAAAAGCATGACTGTCTGGCGCTTCCCTAAAATCTCTTGCTTGTTTTTGCAGCCTGTTTAAAACAGAGTGCAAATGTTTCATCGGAAGGCTCATTGAATCCAAACCGTTGTCGCTTAATCCCGAATCAAAACTTTGAATTTCAAAAGCATAACCTGGCTCCATTGAGCCCATGTGCTGTGTTGTGGGAAATTCGTAACCCACTATTGGTATGCTAGCCACGATATTGGAAAAAGAAGCAGAGCAAGAAGTTACAAAAACTTCTTGATGGACTTTTTTGCTTCCAAGTTTGTGATATATCTCTTTTCTAATGTTTTCGTAATTCAAAATACTTGGGTCTGCTTGCAACCCTTTTTGAAATTCAAACATCTCTTGCATTAAAGCTGCGTCTTCGTTCGAATCCAATATAGAGCTTAAGTTAGTTAAAGGAAGGTATTCGTTTTTATATAAAATATTTCCTGGACTACCACCTCTTAAGTAAGGTTGAAACCCAAGTTCGCTTAATTTAATCATTTTATTTATATACGTTTTAAAAATTAAATTTTCATCTTTAGTCAACGACTTAATGTCTATGTCTTTTTTCATTTGAAAATTATTTGCGTATGCTTCTACATCGGTTTTCAATCCTATCTTACTTGGGCCTTCTGGCTTTGATTCTTCTTTTGAAAATTTATGCATTAAGAGCGGATATGGCGGTAGCGCTTTCTTGCCTCCCGCAGCAAATACCCTTATTTCAAAATGCAAATGCTCTCCTTTAGAACCTCCCGTATTCCCCATAAAGCCAATAATGTCTCCTTTTTTGACCTGTTGACCTCTTTCTACAGCAATAAAAGCTAAATGCGCGTATTTGTGATAGAATACTTCGCCACCTCCAGTAGTGTCACTACTGGATAGCTCTGTGTAAAAACCATAGCCCGAAGCATTATTTTTTACAAATTCGACCACTGCGTCTTCCACTGCAAAGATCGGAGCTACTCCCTTCCCTTGAATAGTCCTAAGAGCGCTCTTATGATCATCAGTTGCAAAAGGCTTACTTGAATCTGCTATAAAAGTTTCAAATTTGTCTTTAAAAGATCTTATTTGACCCCTTGCTTTAGAAGTAGTCCCGCTAACTTTTTCACCTTTTAAAACCTTTTTTAAATCTTCGTAACTCATGTAAGCTTCTTTCTTTACAGCAAGATCTATACCTTTATGAGGCCTGTTTTTTTTCTTTGATACTGGGTGTATTGGTCTAATCCCATAACCGTCTGTTATAACTGCAGTAGCTTTTTTATCTATTAGAGAGCCTAGGGGCGGGTACAAAGTTCCGCCGGAGTCTTCGTATTCTTGAATTGTTAAAATATTCTGACCGTAGCCTGTAAAACTGTAATCCTCTGGACTCGTTTTCGTTCCAAAATTCCATATTTTACTTACGTCTTTCGAGTTGACGTATTCTCTTCCGTATGAATGTCCATTTACTTTTCCAGTCTTGTACATTCCCTTTAAATTAAGCTGTCTGTTGTTAGGGAAAGCATAACTGGATAAAGGTACTATCTTGACTTCTTTTAAAAATTCTGCTTGAAGGTATTTTCGCTTGCACCTTTCTACGAATGGGGGCATGTTAAGTCGAACAAAACCTCTGTAATTTAATTCAAAAGAAGCGTGATGTGAATGCATCTTAGATAAAATGGAATTTACAATTGAACTATCTTCCAAATGAAAAGATTGAACTTGATACCAAAGGAAGTTGTCGTTATCTACCGAACTGCTTGTTCTGTGTCCTTTTGTAAATTTTAAATAAGAGTTACTGTATTCAGGTCCCTTAGAGTTAGCTTCTGCTTCTTCCACGCCCCACTCAGGGTGATATTCTGAAAAAACATCAATCCCGAAATCCGAAAACAATGCTTCAAACTGCAAGTCGTTAATATAACGCTTGTAGATATTACTGTGGTAAGCAAAAGTTGCAACAGAAGGAGACATGTTATCTGGAAGCTCCATTCCGTCCATGAGAACTCCAGAAAAATTATTTAAACTATTTTCTAAACTCATATTGTTTGTTGAAGCGTCCAGTAGTGAATTGAAATCCTTATACCTTAAATGCGGATAGTTTTTATAATGTTTTTTGTCAATCTGCATGTCCATATACCCCCTTTTTAATTCAGGGCCTATTACAACTGGAATGGTTCTTTGAATCCAACTCGCTCCTGACGATATTGGCAAGGTGTAATAGTCTTTTTTATAGAGGTAGTTTGGAGTATAAGGCAAATAATTAAACCATTTCATGTCAAGTTTAACAATAAACGTACCTGGCAGCCCCGCTGCTTCGTTTATGTGAAAGTTGGTAACAACAAATGCCATCTGTTGGAAAATGTTATCGCCTTTTTCTGGACTCAAAGAAGGGTCTATTGCATCTTTTATAAAATTGTTTTGCACGCTAATGAAAGGTGAATTTCTTATTTCTACGATAAGTCTATGCAAGTGAAGAAGCAAGTCTGGAGTGAATATTATATTCACGGTAACTTGACAAAAACCTTGCCCGCTCGGGACTTTTGTACTTTTCGAACTTCTTAAAGTTTTCCAGTTCCAATAAACGTCTTCTTTTGATATGTTTATATTTGTAGGCGGAATATTAAGAGCAATGTCATTGATGATAAAATTAGATTTTGGGTCAATTGTATAAACTATATTGTCGCTATTCTCGTTAGTAACATTAGATTTCCTTAACGAAGATTTGCCTCCTGGCAAAGCACTATTTTTATTGTAAGAATCTCGAAACAACCCTTTTCCTTTTTGCAACTTACTGCTTCCCATTTTTAATCTCCAAAAAACTTTCGTCGAATATAATTTTCACTTACAGGACCCCTTGTATCATTTATAGTAAAATGACTTTGTCCTCCCATTGCTCCCACAATGTAAGATAGCTCTGATACTGATCTCATATTATGAGCCATTCCTCTCATTTGAAAACCACCTGGACTGTCTGCTAAAACTTGACCTATATTTATCTGCCTATTCATTATATCATTTTCTATCGAATTCTGCATATTTTGAACTGCTTCTTGACTCGGTCCCGCCTCAAAAGCGTTACCTTCTCTGATAGCGGCTTTTAATTCTGGCGAAACCATTTCGCCTTCCATTGATAAAGGCACAGGGTCGTAACCACCATAACCCAAACCCGATCCAAGGGCCATAGTTGCAGCTAAACCAACCCCAAGACTTCCAATCCTTCCTCTGGAGCCAATTTCTACAGCATTCGTCCTCATAAGAGTACCAATAGTCCTCATCGCCTCTTCAAGGTCACTCATTGTGGTCTGCTCTATATTAGAACCCATTAGTTGCCCTTGAACATTGTTCCTTAGAAGCCCTTGAAACATTTCGTGATAAGCACCGAGTTCTTGCTTGGAAGCAATACTTAAACGTCTTTCTGTTTTTGCATGCAAATAACCTGCTTCGCTTACATGAGGAAGCAAGCTTCTTAGATAAGGCATTACATAGCTAAGAGCGTCTTCTGCAGAATTGGTTCCTCCCGGAGCAAACAGATTTATAACTTTTTGACCTTCCAGACTGTCCGCTAGTACGTCCACCCCACCTCCCACTACATTTGTCTTACCAAATGTAACATCGAGATCTACTTCTCTAAAAAGATAGTCTTTAAAAAGTTTTTCGACAGTATCAAAAGCACTAACGTCTCCTTGTATTGCTGCATTAATATTTCTCGATATTGCTTCAGCCAAAGGTATATCAGTTGGAAGTTTTTTGGCTTTAATAACTGCGACTTCTTGTATTGCGGACAACAAGTTCAAAGCATCAGATGCAACCTTTCTTGTTGATTCATCAGCAGTATTAACGATTCCCAATCTTAAAGCGTCAAAACTAACATCAATTGGCCCTACGTTTTTACCCAGCTGCTCCTGTCTTGCCTTTACAGCGATTTCTTCAATAAGACTTCTATCAACATCCCCAATGGATCTTCTGAGATTGTCAATACCTTCTCCTGCCATACTAAACAAAACCCTTGTTTTAGCTCTATAAAGAAGTTTTTGTTTTGCTATGTTTTCTAAATTAGCCTTACCCTTCTTCCCTAAAAGGTTTATTTCTTTTTCTCCTAGATTGCTTCTAGTAGGAAATAAAAGCTGGTAAATGTCCCCGTCAAAGTCACCTATCATACCACCCGCTAAAGATAAGTCCATTCTTTCCATCTTGCCACCATAGTGAACATCTACCATAAACTGAGGAATACTAATACGCCCACCGCCCACTCCAGGAGAAATTTCACCCATATGATTTCTCATTGCATCGAAAAAACTTCTTAGAACTTTATGCCTTTCCCCTTTGACTGTAACTCGATTTTTAATCTTTGTCATTCCCGCTTGGAGTTCTTGGTCGTAGTTGCCGCTAGCAATCGCTTGATCAATTCTTGTATTCTTTCCCTTGATATCGTCAATGCTTTGCTGTAGCTCAGCCATACTTTCTGGATCTGACATACTCAACAAGCTTTCTTCCATGCTTTCGATTTTTAACAAATTCCTTCCTTTCATATAATCCAGCACATGTTGATCACTAGGTGTTTGTATATTTTTCGGTCCTTGCTTTACAAAAGTCAGCAAATCTTTAAAACCTTTAACTTCATTACCTGTTAAATTATAAAAGTCCTGCGCAGCCCTTTTGCCGCCTTTAGTTTCAAGAAGCTTTTCAAAAATATTATCCTTCCCGCGCAATTCAGAAAGTTCTCTAAACGCTCCAACGAACTCTACGTGGGCGCTCCCCATCACGGGATGTCTCGATGCAATAGCAATATTTGCCAAACTTGGGCTAGATTGATCATATGAGCTTAGAAAGAAGTATTGAAGGGCATCTCTTGTTGCCCTTTTGCTATCTACCCTAGCTTTTTTAACTGCTTGCTTTGGATCAACTCCTTTTGATACTGCATTTTGCATTACATATTGAGCATTTACTCCAGATGAAAAACTAGACATTGCATTCAAAAAAGAAGTACTGTCTTGAAAAACAGCATGACCGAATGTTACTCTTTGAATTTTTCTCATTAAATATTTTTCTTCATTCGTATAATTGGTAGACCCTAAAGACTTAGACAGATAACCTTTCATTTCGTCTTTACCGATAACAACATTGTTTAAAATATTCATCCCCTTTCTTTTTGCTGCATCTCTTTCCTTTTGACTTATTCGAGTGTTCTTGCTTTCCCTCATGGTAGAAACGTAAGTATCGTACGTTTGTTTATCTAAAGAAGAAGCAAAATCTGAAAATATGTCTACTCGTTTTTGAAGACCAACAGATTGGTTCATCCTGTAGTTGCCGCTTTTTGTTTTTTCGAAAACGTTTCCAGTTATTTCTATTTCTCCGCTTTCCCTGCCTATCTTCAAACCTAAAAACTCATCATGAAACCTACCAGTGTCTACAGTTCCACCTAACCCAAAAGTAGATCCAGACATTTTACCTCTTAAAGTCTTTCTAAAAGAGATACCAAAAAATTCACTCATTGAATCTTTAAAATCGTCCAGCCCTCTAAGGGCCATGCCTATCGCTTCAGTATTGCTTTGTGCTTTAGAAACTTCAACTAAACTTCTACTAAACCTACTTAGCGTTTTGATATAATCTGCGTCTATTTCTCTAAAAGCATCATCAGTAGGAATCAAAGTTCTTTCTCGTTCAAGAAGCTCCAAGAAGTTATCTCCACCTGGAAGATATATCTGTGAAGGAAAACCAGAAGAAGCCATTCTGTTTGTCAGCGTTTTGTCTCCTGACAAGTCTAATAAAAAACCACCTTTTTGTTTTGAAAGAAAACTTCTAATTTCTTTTTCTGATGAATTCTGAACAAACTCATCCACTGAAACTCTTGGAACGTCTTCTTCAAATAAACTTCTGCTTGCAAAAGACTCCATCGTCTTTGAATATTCCCTTGCCATTGCAATATCTTCACCAGTATTTTTCTTTCTCGAAAGAATAGAAAACATAAAGTTGGAAACTTTTTCTTTGCTAACGCCCATTTCCTGAGTTAATTTATGAGACAAAAAATTATATAAACGCGGCTCAATTGATCCCATATTCTGTCCCAAGCTAGAACTTTGAGGACCGATTTCCAAATTAGTCAAACCTAATGCGACACCTTTCGAAACTTGTTTTTTTAATTTTTCTATGTACTTTTCGTAAGAACTGTTTTGGTCAACTGGAAGGCCCATTTCTCTATGTGTGTCTCTTACTAAATTTTCAAAATCGCTTCCAGATACGCCTTCAACCGAATCGCCAAACATGCTTTTTGCAAAATAACCAAAAGTCAATCCCTGCTTTTCTATTGCTGTATCGCTAATGTCGGTACCATATTTTTTAACTGCTAATTTTATTGCATTTTTTACCAAAGTATTATTTTGCTGAGATACGCTAAGATCGTTAAAAGCTTCTAGCGACATACCCCCTCTTTTGGTATCTGTCACTAAGCTTTCCAACTCTCTGCTAAAATCACTTTTAGCCACTCCCATTAAGATATCCAACGAGCTGCCAATTTGCTCTGCTAAGTTCATTGATGCTTTTTTCAACATAGCCGCATCAGTTGTAAAAACGCCGCTAACATTATTATTGGCTGAACCAACTCTTCCAATAATTGTATCGGTCAAACTAGAGCTTATTCCAGCTCTTTGTGTCAAAGTAGACCTCATGGTCTTTTCATTTGTTTTTTCAATTGTACCCTTGAACATAGTAGAAAAGATCTTCATAAAAGGATTATCTGTATCTCTGAAACCAGTAATCGAATACTTCCTAAGACCTCTTCCTTGACTGTCCAGTTCTTCCGTCAAGCCAAACTCTAAACCTTCAAGACCCGCATATCGCGGCAAGTATTGACGCCTTCCATCAATCATTCCAAGGTACAATCCAAAATTATCTTCCTTTGCTCCAAACAATCTAAAGAAATCAGTTATATCAGAATATATTAACTGGTTGGATTCAATTCTAACTTTACCTTCTAGACCTTTTTTAGTAATTAAATCGCTAACCACCTTGGAAGTTTTTTGAGTTTCTCCTCCCTTCACAACGCTTCCAAAAAAATCTGTAACAAATTCGCCCTGAGCATTTGTTCTCGTTCCAATATTGATATTTCGAATGCTTTCATCCCCCGTAGCAACTCTATGCTTTAGCTCTTCAAAAAGCACATTAGAGGCTCCCCCAAATTGTTGTGGATCGTAAACAGGTTTATTTATAGCTTTAGTAACTACTGTTTCTCCAAAATAATTTGCGGTACCTTCTCCTATTCCAAAAATATTTCTTCCCAAATTAAAAACATCTTTATCTCCTTTTCTTGACCCAGCTAAGACGTCCATAACAGCAATGCCCTTTGGTCTTCGCATTTCTACGCCTCCTTCATAAAGATTGATTGGCGGCGATTGATTTCCGGGATGCATATTGTATCCAGCCCTACGTTTGCCTCCTCCCTGTCTTAAAAACTCTTCTCTATTGTACATCTGCCTAAATCTTGCAGTAATCGGCTGAGTTGCTCTATTGGTTAAAAGCCCTCCAAACTGCCTTTGAGCAGTTTCTATAACTCCGTCAGCAAAATTGCCCCCATACATCTGTTGCAAGAAAGCGCTACGCAATCCAATATCTCCCATGCTTTGATTAAAATTACCAGAAGTAAATGGATTTGCTGAAAAGCCAAATAGATCCATTACTTGAGAAAGCATAGGTCTGAGATCCTTTTGATCTGCAGGCCCCAATCCTAAAGGGTTTATTATCTTCAAGCTATGTCCAGTTTGCCTATACTTTTGCTCTAGAAACATGGAGGTAGTTTCAGAGCCCGTAGAGCCTGTCCGAGCGCCAAACCTATCGATAAACTCTAAAGATTGCTGCATATTTTGATTTATTAAACTTATATCTCTAGAAGAAACTTTATCAATTCCACCTCTTTTGTCGACATTCGATATAAACATTTCCGCCAACGCTTGCTCCGGAGTCATAAACTTTCCTTTGGAAATTTTATCTAAAATCATTTGTTTCCTACCTGCAACGTCTTTTATTTTTGCTACCTCATTTAAATCTGACGCCTTAGCGTAAACTCCAGAACCCGCATACATGGTATTCATATTTCCATATCTAACTGGAAAAACTCCCTGACTGCTAAAATTACCCAAGCTCAAAGGTAAACTTTGAAGCTTTCTTCCACCTCTGTGTATTTCTACATAAGGCACCACTCCCGTTGTACTGCCTACTCTTTCCGTTCTAGTGTTAAATTGAAACGAGACTCCCGATCCAGAAAAAGCACTTTCTAAAGCTTGAAAAACTTTTGTGTTTTTGTATTTATTTATTAAGCCACTGCCTGATTCTATTGAATTCAATCCAGGTTGTATTCCCGAAAGGTTAACCTTTTGAGGTTGAACTAAAAGATCTGAAACGGGATGAAAAGGACTACTAGCGTATCCTGAAATTTTACTAATCCTATTGCTTCCAGAGGTTTCCGATTCAACAATTTCGTTAATTATTTCTTTTAAAGAATCAGAGTTTTGAGTTAAATTTAATTCTCCTTGAAAAGACTGTTGAATTAAGTCTTCGACTACTTTCATCATAGTTCCAGTGCTATCTGAAATATTTGGATCTGCTAATACGGTTTTTAAATTAGCCAAAAAAGCAGTTTGTTCTTCCGCTTGCCTGACTGCTAATTTTCCTAAAAACTCATCAACATTTTTGAATCTTTTAATCGCGTTTTCTTTTGCAGCGGCTTTCACTTGAGACCTGACCATCTGATACCGGTCGAAAGACTCACCTACTTTCGAATGCACATCTCCCATCTGATTAGTAGGTAGATTTGCTAAAAAATTAGGATTATTAGACTTCATAGATTGAACGCTTTGATAGGACGCAAATCCTAATGGTCCTAAACCAAAAGCAGTATTAAGTAAAGCATTTCCTTTTGCTTTTAAATCATCAACAGTGTCTGAATCTTTATTAAAAAACGGTAATTTAAAAGCCATATTCACCTCTAATGTATTGCTCTATAATAGCACTTCTGTCATCATTCATGTAGAAAACTCCAGAAGTATTTGTTCCAAATCTATTTACATTCATTTGCCCTGTAAAAGGAACGTTGTCCAATTCAGATCTACCTGCAGTTCTTAAAACAGAACCTAAGTTTAAGCCTCTTCCCATTTCTTCTACAATTGGGTTTTCTACGCCTTCCAAATAGGGCATTCGGGCCTGAAGCCTTAATCTTTGATTATACATGTCTAAGTCTCCTAAATCGATTCCAGTTCTATCTGCATATCTTATCTTTACGTCATCCATTTCTACATCTTCGTGCCATCCCACCCAGTCTGTGCCTGGCATAGGTTTTTCGTAAAAATATTCTTCCAAGCTGGCCAACTTCATTTTTAAATACCTTTCATCAATTTGATTTTTATAGCCTGGGTTTAAAGTTGGATCGCCAGCATCCAATCTACTCCAAAGACCTATGTAAAGGTCCCTGTTGTCTTCCGGAACCATTTCAAGAATTCTCTCTCTATCTTTTTCTGAAGCCATAGAAAAAGCATCAAAAAAAGCTTTTTCTCCTTCTGGCAATGCTTCGTAAATAGCCATAGCATGAGCCTGAGGATTAACCCCAAAAGTAGTCTTAGAAGCCCTGTAAAGAGCCTGCCTTTTTAAATTACTATCTCCCATTGCTTCAGCTCTATCTGCAATTTTCATCTGTTGAATGAACTGCAATTTGTCAAAATATTCATTAGTTTCATTTGCTTTTCTTCTAAAACCTGGGACGTCGCTATAGCCCATTATATGAGCAGCAGAATAGAAGGAAGGTCTAAACCAATCACGAATAGGCTTATCCCAAAAAGAATTAACCGTACCATAAAGTCTTTCTTGCTCATAAGACTCTATAGCAGAAATCCCCATGTAAGAAGGATCTGTTAATAGCTTTTGCGAAGGTCTAAATCCCATTGGAACCAAATATTCTGCAGGGGCTAGCCCTGTTTTTAAAACACTCCTAGCAGTTCTACCTATAGCCCTTGTTGTATCGCCCAGAAAGGGGATGTCATATGCATCTGGATCCATTTCCCTAATACTTTTGTCAGACATTTTTTCATTAAGCATTTTGTCCGTTTTATCCATGTAGGATTCAACAGCTCTATTCATTTTGCCCGAAGCTCTTTGCTTGTACATGTTTTCTCTAAGCATAATAAACTCTCTAGAGTGAGGAGCTATATCTGCTAGAATGGAATATTTAAAAATATCTGGGTAGTTTTCAGGACTTATGTTTTTTAATTCAGGATGAATAGCAGCATAACCTGCTCCAGGAAGTCTTACCTCGCCATACTTTACATTTCTATATGGATCTCCATATTTAAACCTATCAGGCATCCAAGTAGGCATTGAATTGACAATTGGATTATAGTGTTGAATCATAGACCTTTCTCTTGGCAGAAAACGTCTAATCGGTTCAGTAGTAAAGAACCCGCCGCCTAGTTCTTTTTTCCAAAAGTCTTCTTTTGCCGAAAACATTTTACCCGCACTTTCTAAAACAGGTCTTTGTATTCCAAAAGTTTCTTCTCCCGTAAGAGCTTTTGTATACATGTTTTTAGCCCAACCGGTAAGACCTTCAAGCTCTCTAAACTGATACTGCAATTCTCCCGCTACAAAACTGCTGGAAAACGGAGACATTGGCTTGCCAGGGCTAATACCCCCCAGCTTTCCGCTAGGCCCTTTGTATTCGTTTCTGTGAGCAAACTCAACGTCTCCTTGTTCGTTAACCCTCATAAACTCATTTACATGCATCAACTTTGGAGGTTTAATTAAACGGCCTACCGTGGCTGACAAAAGCTTTCCAATTACCGGCACATTTTCAAAAGCTCCCCCAGTTATAGGATAGGGCCTGTCGTAGTAGTTTTCTCTTTCCAGTTGATAAGTAAAGTTTTCTAACAAAAAGTTGTGTATCGGAGATCGATTGACTTTATACCTTGCTTTATCTGTCGCCTGAGACATGTAAGCTACATAGTCATGTGGTCTGAAATACGAAACACCCTTACCTTCATAAGAACTTCCGCCGCCCTCCCACCAGCGCCCTTTTCTCACCTCTACTAGTTGCCTTCCAGAGTATATTTCATTAAGCTCTGTAGGACCCTTCATAGACCCAAGAAGGCCACCAGTTACAAACTGTTGAGCTAGCAGACCTCCAAGAAATAAACTTCCGTATCTGCCAAATTTAGTTTTATAGTTTAATTTCTTCGCAGCCTCAGTAAAGCCTTCACCTTCTTTTGTTGCTCCAAAAAACGAATGTATTATAGAAGCGTTAGCAGTTTCAATTTTCTTTCTAATCCCGCCAAACATTGAAGTGTCATCTATATACCTTGCGTCAATTTCTTCAAGCTTTCTTAAAAAAGACTGATTCATCGGATTGTTTAACCCTGATTCCATTTCTTTTTTAACTGCAAGTCCTTGCTCGAATCTTAACGACAGCTCTTCTTGAATCGCTGCAAGTCCTTTTTCACCGAATTCCCTTTTGCTGACGTCCATAAGTAACGAAGACAATTTCATTCTTGAGAAATTAGATTCAGATTCCAATAACTCTCTAAGTAAAATATTTTCGTCAACCGTCATTGCGTCGATTAACGTTCTAGGCCCTTTAAAAATTCTATCTGCTTTTTCGGTTAAAAACCCTTCGCCCTTTATTCCTGCTTGCGTAAATTCTTTTGCTACTGGAAACTCTGTAAAAAACATCGATCTTACAGATTGCTTTTGGTAGTATCGTAAACCTCTACTAACTAAAGCATTTTCGTCAAATGCAATTTCAGGAGAAATGCCTAGTTTTATTTTTTGCGATTCATCTAACTTTTCATATATTCTGCTAGAGATAGGTTTGCCACTGGCTCCACTGGCTAGAGCCAAAGAAAGACCTACAAAAGCCCCCGTCTTCCAATCGGAAACTCCTGGAAGAATGCCTTCCATAGTCCTCCTGTAAGAATTCATGAATGTGACTTCTCCTAAAGCTGCGGTTGCGATATGAGCATTCTTGTACATGGTATAGGCGCCGGCTCCAATTCCTTGATCGAAGCCGGGCAGTATAAGCTGAGCTGCAAAAGCAGCGCCTGCAAACATTCTAGTTTTTTTAGGATCTAAAGTTTTAAATAGTTTTTGAGCAGCATGCCCACCCGCCAAAGAAGTCGCAGCGGAAAATACAACATTTCCTAAAAAACCAGTTTCACTTCTCCAATAGTCGGCTTCTTTTAAACCTACTCCCAATGCACCGAGCTTAAAGGCTTTAAAGCCAAACCTCATAAACATTTCAGAAGCCCTTCCAGGCTTAACCGTAAGCCCTAAGCCAAAAGAGCTTTCTAATTTGCTTGAAAGCCTATTAACTACAGGGACTTGCTCTGTAGCAGTTTCAAGAAGTCTGTTGGTTCTGTCTAAGCCAAAAGCAAAAATACTTCTAAAGAAAGTAAACTTGTCGTTTGACTTCACAGACTTTATCGGAAGGAACATCGATTTGTTTTCTTTTTTTACGTCATCGATTACTTCTGAATAAGAAAATATCCTTTCAAATGCTCTTCTAGTATTGGTTCCAAAATCATCGGCAAAGCCTTGAGCCAAACCATACGCATAAGCTACCGGATTCGTAACTGGAAGTCGAGAGCCAAATCTTCCGCTCCTACTATCGAAAGAAGTTCGTTGAAGCAAAGACACCTTGTTCGAAACAAGACGTCTTTCATCTCCCTGTTCGAAGAACAAAGAACCTTGAGTAGACCCTTTTTCTATCTCATAGGAAAAGCTATATCGACCCTTGCCTATGTCTAAGAAAGCAGACCCAAACTCTTCTTCAAGAACTTTTAACTCTTTTCCAAATTCTTTTTCAAGAAAAACTCTAGTCTCTTTAGAAGCAGACATTTTTTCATCAAAAACGTACTTATAGAAACCATCTTTTTCAACTAAATCAAGTCCAGAAGGCGAACTAAATGGAGATAAAAATTCAGCAGGTCTAAAGGTATTAAGTAAAGCGGCAGGCGAATTATACGCTATTTGGCGACCGTACCTTCTAACGTGATCTAGATAGGTTCCCTCTCCGTATTTTATCTGACTTGAAGCAAATGCCGCTCCGCCTAGGAGACCAAGACCTCCTAGGTAAAACGCACCTCTTTCGGTAGGGTTTTCGTAAGGTTCATATTGCGAAGCACTGTACAGTAAAGACTCGCTACCATATCCAATTCCAGGCGGCATAATACTTATCTCCTTCTACTGTCCAATTTCCTCGCTTGACCTTTGGTTAGGTTCGAGCTCTTTTTGCTATCGGCTATATTATTATAAGCGTCCTCAACATCCATTGGGTTTTGATTCTTCATTATAGCAGCATTTTCTGCTGCAAAGTCAATTCCATGAGATGGTTTATTTTTCTTTTTAGGCTGCTTGCCCACTTTGCTTAAATCCAAAAGCTCATAGTCGCTTTGTTTTTTCTTTAAAACATTTTCAGAAATACTAAACTTTTCAATAAACTCTACTCTCGTCCAAGACTCTATATCTTCTAAAGAGTACATGGGGAAAGCTGTTACTATCACTGCTCTCATATACTCATGCAAAGTATCGGGCGGATTCTTTCTTCTAAAAGAACTTATATCTGAAATGATCGTTTTCGTATCGCAATCACCAGATAAAAAAAGTATAAGCTTACCCAAAGAAACAGTTATTCCAGCATGCAAGGATTCAGGCAGCAAGCCTGTGTTACCTACATAGCAGTACTTGAAAACTTGTTCTTCTAACTCGTTTGGAAGGAAAATCCCAGACGATCTTAGCGAAACAATCTTTCTGTACTCTTTTATAGATAAAAGCTTGTATCTAAACACTCCAATTCCAGGAATTTGAGTAGAATAAAGGTCTGTTTTGAGTAAGCTTTCTAACACGGAATTACAACTGTGTCGTCAATAGCATCAATTGTTGCGGAGATAAAAATCCAGATTGAATCATAATTGCTTCATACAAGCCGTCTACAACTCCTGCTCTAGAGTTATAAAAGAACTCAACAGGCAATGGCTTTGGCCACAAAACGCAATTCTGTACAACTTTTTCTTTCAACATGTTTTCAATGTTAATGTCTCCAGTCTCTTGCGCTTTTCTTACAATTTCTTGAATTTTCTGATGTTGTCCCCTAGTAAGGAATGAATAAATATACACGTCTGACTCACTAAAAGCCATAACGTAAACAGAGTTTCTTCCTCTTTGCTGCTTCCACAAGTTGATCTGAGCTTCGTTCGGTGCGTTTTTTAACTTCCCTAAAGCGCCCAAAATTTGATTTTTCATTGCGTCTTCATTGCTTTCCGGAGCTGTTGCTTCTTCTGTTGCAGAATTGACAGCTGCTTTTTTTTCTGCCAGCTTTCTCTCTAGCTCTTCTAATTCGTTTTCTAAACTTTGCGATTCCATCATTTCCTCTCTTTGAATTACTTTCTTTTGTTTTGAATTTTTTCTTACGATCTTTCTAGCGCCAGTATCGCTTTTCATTTTCTTTTCACTTGGTAACTTTTTGTTGCTTTCGTTTATCTCTTCATTGAAGTCTTCCAAGTGTTCAAGTATTTCGTCACCCGTAGGGGAAACGCTTTTTAAAGCATTCATTTGCTTTTGATTTAAATCTGCACCAAGTTTAATTTTTTCTTGATTCATTCATTCTCCTTATCAATTAGATATAATGTCTTTTCCAAAAAAAGAAAATTCTTGCAAAAGTACATCTTCGTTTATTTGTATTGTTCCGCCAATTTGATTAATATAACAAGATACAATTTCCATATGATTTTTTGCTGCAACTGTATTTTGCTCTGGTCGATCGCCAAAATATATCTTAATGTTAAATGGACCGCTTAACAAAGCGTTAATTGTACTTCTATTAGCAATCCCTGATGGAATTTTAACTGGATTTTCTTTTGATTGCAAACTAAAATCCTCTAAAAGATTTTGCCCTAAAGAAATTGCATCAAATTTATCATATGTATCACTATACATTATCCGCTCAACATATTCATAAAAAGCGTCATGTTTATTAGGCAAAAGACTTACTCCTCCTTCATTACAAAAATTTTGCCTAATATGTTTCATATGATATTGATAAGCGTTCATATAACCATCAAGGCCTTCGCTACTCGCAGAATAAGGGGAACTGTAACTTCCTATACTTTCTCCTGCTTTAAACTTAGTATACTCTTTTCCACTTCCAGCTTTAATTCTTTTAGAAAGAATGCTTTTTGCTACTGTGTTGAATTCCACAAAGTTTACTACAAATGTTCCTCTAACTATTTTTTGACCAGGCGCTACAGCATCAAAAGTTCTAGAAGCATATCCGTAAATGGGTGTTGAGCTATCTTGAAGCTGATAAGATATACCAGCAACATCCAGTTGCTCCTTTTCGCTAAAAAAAACGCTTACATTCGCTCCACAAAAATATTCATAGTTATATTGCTTTACTGACATTAATTACTCCTTATTTTCTTTATCTATACTTGCGTTAGTAGTAAACCCTATATTGTCGTAACCTTCATCTGTTTTTACCACTATGGAGTATTCTTCTGTATTCGTATCGTAAATCACATCCACATTTTGCTCATCTAAATCATTCCTATTTTCAAGTTCTTTTAAAAATTCATATGTAGAGCTTTCAGGATCTGACAGTTTTCTTAAAATAGCATTTTGAATTCCATCAAATTGGTTGGCTATTCTATTGTACTTTGATAAAGGTTTTATATCTTGAGCAATAAACTGATATGATATTTCTGTTACCATGTCGTTTACAGAAGTAACTATACCTTCTGAGATGAACCTTATCCCCTCTATGTAAACGCCGACAGTGTTAAAATCTCCATTTGAATTATTCAAACTTGCTTTCCCTAAATTGAATGTTTGATTATTCTTTGGTCGCGACCAATCTACTTTTTGTTTTTTAATGTAATCCTTTTTAAATTCTTTTTTATCGATAACAACAGAATTATCACCAACCTTTATCTGTTTGACAGCCGATTCTTCAACTTGACGGTTGCCTCCACTAGTCAATTGAGAACCAATATACCTATTATCTTGATCTAGTTTTAAAACCGATGAAATATAAGTATCGTGGGTGGCCAAATTCATCGATGGATCCTTTCCATATTTAAACGATACTTCATTATAATCAGCTATACTGTTTGGATCGTAATACTCTGATACATATTCTAAAAATAAATTGAAAGTTGGTATTAATGGAGCTATTCTGTTTACCATCTCAAGATCATCATTAGTACCACCGGCATCTAGCATAGTTTTCAAATCACTAAAATACCCCATGCCAAAGCTGTTATTCATATCTCTTGACCATTTCACTTTTTGATTGTTATCGGAAGTCAATTTCAAAAGACCCTTTAGAGGATTATCGTCTATTACTGTAACTACAATTGTTCCGGCAATTTCTCTTACCGAACTAGCGTATCCCCTTACGCCTCTAGAACCCAAAGCTCTTGCTCTTCCGACAGGCTCATACACCTGGACTGAAACCGTACTCAAAGATTCAACCATTTCAGTTTTAAAACCTGAGTCTGAATCGTTTTCTACTACCCACCAGCCCTTAACATCGCTTCCCGAGTAAGAGTATTTCACATCTAAGCTCGTTTTAGCTCTGTTTTGATTACCATCTTTAATACTTTTTTTATAATTGGCCATTGCAGTCTCCAAAAAGAATATCCTTCTCCTGGATATTATAACATATGTCAAGAGAAGGATAAAATTGTTTTTTAAACTAGAAAGATACTATTAGTAACTTCCAGGATCTGCACTGAACGATCCGCTGCCAGACATATCCCAAGAACCCATCGGTTGCCACGGCAACAAGGTTCTACAAACGTAGGTCATTTGATTCTCTATGACGATATCGTCAATAGAGAAACCAGAACCCTCGTTAAGGATTTCACAGCCATAAATTCTCATTTGAGCCGCTTTTCCATATTCGTTTACTGCAATAATAGTAGTATCGAATGGAGGCAGTTGATCCACGTAGCTCGTTTTCTGAAGTGACCAGTCAGCGCTCAAAGCGCTTGCGTTTGCTGACTGACTAGGCTCGTTCAAGTCATTCAAGCCTACTCCCGAATCACTAACTCTCAAAGAGTCCAAGTCGTCTGCTGTTGCAAAGATTTCTTCTGAATCCGCCAAATACTGCTTGCTAGCAAAAGGCTCCTCAAACAATAAATGCTTATCAAGCATTAAAGAAATCATAGTTCCAGCAATACCTCTTTTTCCTCTCGAAAAAGAAAGTGGATCTACTTTACCCATGACATAAATTGGAGCTTTTTCCCTTTGGACTGCATACGAAACCGCTTGCATTTGTCCAATTGGAGTGCCGCCAATAATTACTTTGATATCTACACCAGAAAAACTGGTGTAGGTTCTCGCTAAATCTAATGATGATTGATTACTCATTTTTTACTTCTCCTATTGTAAATTAGATTCGTCTGCAATGAGACTTGTTATTATGTTGATGCTTTCAATTGCATACGGAGGCACCATTGTCAATCTTATTGTAATATTGCCCAACATTCTATCTTCTCTACTAAAGGCAATTTGAGCAACAGCTCCATTGTGAATCCCTGCAGTTTGTTCAGAACGCAAATATCCGTTTATTGCGGTTCTAAGAGAAGCCACATTAGCGGAGTTGTAAGCAAGACCTATGTAGTCTTGTGCCAGATTTCTAACACCTTGAACTACTCTGTTAACGGCTCTAATAGTAGACACTTTTCTGTAATCAGAGTATCTATGAGCCAAAGTTCTCATATTGTTTAAGTAAACCCCTCTCACTGGATTGTAAACCACAGTAGTGTAACCGGCTTGAGCCAATTTACCAATACTTCTAGCCTGAATAGTGCTTGCAAAAGTAGCTCTAACTCCAGATACAGATCCATTAACAGGACCAATCGGTTCATTTCCAATTGGAGTGATTCCAATCATACCGGTAACTACACCAGTCAAATCTCCGTAGTACTGATCGAATGCATTGCTGTGAGTCACCCACATAGCGGTTGGAACAATATATTTTCCAATGTCAACTCCAAAACCTTTTACATCAGTTGCTTCGTCGCTATCATCAATGCCGTAGGGCTCTATTCCTGAAGGAAGGTTGTCCCCTTTAGTAAGAATAAGTCCACCGTAAGCATAACCGTCAGAAGAACTCGCAATGGAACCTAACACTTGAGCGCGGTAGGCAGGAGCTCCTGCAGAAAACTTATAGCCAAGGATACCTTTACCACCTTCGGAAGCGGTATCAATTGCTAGTTTACCCGCAATAGAAGTGTATGTTGGAATTTTTCCAATTGTAACAGCAGCATTAGGAGTAGCCGGCCCTTCAAAAGTCATACATGTCATAATAGTCTTCCATGTTGAAGAAGATTTATGGCACCAGCTTCCCATCAAGTGAGCAAAAGAACACTCTCTGAATTCTCCAGGAAGACCAGCTTCAAATAGAGCTGTAACTTCAGTTGGAATTTCCTCCCCAGTTAATTCTTCGTGATCAAGATAATTGTTAGTATAGTCCAGTTCGGCTTCAACAGGGAAGGCGCCTTGCAAAACTCCATCTATTTTTGCAACTGCCAATGAAGAATCAGCAGAAGCTGGAGTACCCGTACTAACAGCATTACTCAAAGTAAATGCACCCGTATCGCCAGTAATAGTAGGAGTACCAAATAGTGTATTCAACCCTGAGAGATTTGTAGCAGCATCAAAAGTAATTGTTAATACTTGTCCATCAGAAGTAGTTGATTCTACAAGTGAATCTCCAGCACCGGCAACAATATGAACTTCATATGGATCCAAAGTTCTGTCGAACTCAATATCAATAGACTCTGAAGCACTACCATTCAAAGTAGTTTGACCAAGCTGAGCAGAACCAGTAATGGCTTCTAGTAAGTGTGCAGAGTTTGCTGCGTGACTTACAGATATAGTTCCAGTAGTAATACCAGTCGCTGTTCGCACTCTTGCTTCCAGAAGGTTTTCCACGTAGTTTATAACATCGCCTAATGTAGCACCAAGTTCACCAATTTCAATACTGATTGCATTAGCAACATAAGTTGGAGCATTTGCATCTAGAACAGAAACGGGATCTGCTGTTGTTGCAATCGATGTAGCACCACCATCTTTCCATTCAGGCCCTAAGGTTAAATCAAAGGTTGTAGTACCAGAAGCATGAGTAACACTAAAAGAAACAACTTGATCTGGAACTTCTACCGTAAAAGTCTGGGTCATTGCATCAAACAAATCCCAGCCTTTTTTCGAAGACATGTAGTAATATTTTTCACCTTCGAATTCCGTTTGCCACAACCATCCAAGAACATTATTAGAATCAATGCTTAGGTCAGCAGAAGGCTTGGAGGGTCCGGTTCCAATTGGAAGTGAAGAAAAATCTACAGAAGAGTGAACTGGTTGCGCTCCTTGAAGTTCATGGTGCACGATCAATCCGCCTGAAACACTGTCAGCAATATTCGGTGAATCAAGGTGATACCCTCCACAAGGGAGAATATAGTCAAATTCCTTAAACGTTAAAGACTCTAAAGCTCTATCCATAAAAACGTATTTCTGAACAAGGGGAATGGTTTGCCCATCGTTACCCTGTCTTTTAATAGTGGCTATAAAAGTGTCAGTGCTTTGTGTGTCGCTCCAAATGTAATGCTTTGCAAAATCAGCGATAGCATAATCCGAAGTTATACTACTACTTGGTTCATAGCCTGATTCATCTACATCTAATAAGGGAAGAATTTCTCCTGGATGGAATACACCATCTGAACCAATTCCATGAACAAGCGGGTTCCCGCTCGAATCTGCAAAATCTCCAGTTTGTTCCACGAGAAAAGGTTTTTCTGCAATTTGAAGAATGGAATGACTATCCCAAACATATCCTTCTTCCTCGATGTCATAGACGATTACTCTTTGTTCGTCCACGCCGTTAACAGTATGAGAAGTCAAAAGAACTTTAAGTCTAGCAGAAGCTTCTCTGTCACTATAATGAAGTGGGGTCAAAGTAATGGTTCCACCGGCAGAACTTTCTAATTCAATTTTTGGTGCAATCCCACCAATTCTCATAACATAAATGTAATAAGCTTCTGTTCCAGCTTGCGCTATAATTTCAGCTACTTTTTTCTGCATTTCAGTGTCTTGCCCGTACAGTCTTTTTACGTCTCCATCTTCAACAACAAGTTGAGGAAAATTAGTAGGACCTTCAGAAGCAGGCCCAACAATTAGAATTGTAGGTCTTGAACCGGTAGCAGCTAGGCTCAGGCCTCCGTCATTTAATTCTGAACGAACTAAACTTAAGCCTGAATAAAAACTAGGTTGTGACATTTTAATCTCCTATTTATTAATAATATCTGTTTGTATATTTTGTATAATTGGGTTTGATTTAACTTCAAACTCTCTAAATCTAACAAAAAAATTCAAAGGTCGATAGAAAAGTCTTTGACCTGCGCTCATCATATACGTATCAGCGCCTCTATCTAGCCAATGAAATCTTTCTATCCCTTGGGTTTCAAATACCCAGGAATGGTTAATGAATAACTTTTCTAACCACAAAGCCCTCTTGTTGCATTCTTTATTTGTTTTGGCCCAACAAGTAAATTCAATTCTATGGTCTACTGGTCTTGACTCAACTAAAATGTTTCTATTCGGAGCATGTGGCGAATTGTAATCGTAGTAATAAGTTGACTTTCTGTGCGGCCTACCAGATGCTTTTATATTCATATTGGCAGGTTCACGCTTAATTAGTCTGAAGCAAATTATTTCGCTTCCAACTTTGTCGAATCTTTCCGGAGGGTATTCCTCCGTAAGGATAACTCTATCTTCTGAATCTACACCTGATTTTTCCTGAGCATGATCTATAAGCTCACAAGCTAATCTGTAAAATCTATCTAAAGTCATATTAGTTGAATTAGGCAAAAATCGATTTACATCAAACTCATAAGGATTGTCTATCTTTACAGATATTTCCTCTTGGTAAGAAACTTGATCTTCATTCATGACGACAATGTTGTAATTAGATTTTTCAAAAATTGAATTATCTAATTTGTCGAATAACTTGCTAAATTCTTTTTTCATATCTAATAATCGTTCCTAATGGCATCTTGCTCTTTGCAGTAAACTGATATAAATTCAATTCTCCCAAAATCAGATCTGTTTTCTGAAATTGTTTCAGGTCTATATATACTTTCTATAACATATGGTACTATTGGTTCGCCTTCATAATCAAGTTTTACTTCAATAATTTTATCACAATACTTTATACTTTCTAAATGTTCAAAATAAAAAACTTTATAATCCGTTCTTATTTCCCCTAACTTCAGCATTCTCGTCCTATTAGCAAGTCCACCATCGGCACCTATATAACTTGAGTAAGTTTCTTTCCATGCCTCATCCCAAAAATACCCTTCTCCAGAGCAAAAGTTGCATTCTTTGCTTGGTTCTAAGGTGACTTCCGACAAGCAAGTGCAAGGTATCCTTTTATTAGAATCATCTAATCTAAATATTCTAAGAAGTACTTTCTTTGCGTGAGGTAAAGTTGTTCCGTCACCAAACAAAAGAGACTGAAAGTTAGACCTTAAGTCTATCTCTTTCTGCCCTGGTGACTTTACAGAACTGTTTTTTTTAGGGTAAAGATTTCGTTTAAAAGACTTCATTAATCTGGCTCCTTAATTCTTTTGCCGAATTCATCGACAATAAAATCTACAAAACCTTTTTTTGCTTTTATTTCGCCTTTAGCTACAGAGGAAAAATTTCCAGCTGGTTGCTTGTAGGGATATTTATAAGAAGAGTGCCAATTCCTTCCAATGAGTCCTCGGTTTGGATCCTTTATGCCTTTGACTGCATAAGTAGGGCTTAATCCCTGTCCAGGAACAATTCCTCCGCCAGCGTTTACAACCCTATACCACTCTTCTCTTATCTTTTTCAATTCCGGTATAACATCTTTAAAAGATGATTCGTTCTGAATCATCAGATCACCCAACTTTTTTGTTTTTCCTGCCAGGTTTACAGGCAGCATCAACGCTCTTAAAACCGTATCGTAAATTACGAATTTGGTTCTTGCCAGATTGTACATTTCTCTACTTCTTACTTTTGCTCCAGTTATTGCATTTGCTTCCATTGAAGCCCAATGTATAAACAAGCTTAAGGTGTCGTCGGGAATAGGGTCTAGCATTTGTCCAACTTCAAGTCTTACTAAATCCGGAGAAGCGTAATAAGGGCTATACTTTGTACTGAAAGAAAGCTGATATTCTTCTCCTAAAGTGTTTCCTGAAGTATCGGCAATATCAGGAGAAAGAAGAATTACAACTAAAGTGTTTTTACCAATTACTTGAAGTTCTATTTTATTTTTTCTTTTAATATTAAAAGAAAAATAAGCATAACTTTTTATACCGTTTATTTCTACGACCCATAGGTCGTTCCAGGTTCCAGCATCTACATCTGGAACAAGATAGCTTGCTTCATAAAAACCCTCACCGACCTTTTCTATAGAAGTAAGGGAATCATAAGCTTCACTATAGTCATCCTCGTCTACAATGGTCTCAAAGTCTTTGGAGGGCACCTCGCTGTAAATGTAAACTGTACCTTTGTCTATTGAAACAGGCAGTCCTGAAGGATCACTAAACATCGCTCTTAAAGTTACATATTGTCCAACAGGAGCAGTTTTTCTAGAATAAGACATATTACAACTCTATGATTATTTTATTATCTTCTACTGTAAGTTTCTTTCTTAACTGTTTTGGTTCCTGCTGTGAGTTTCCTCCAGAATAAAAACCAGAAACAGGATAAGTGTAAACTATTACAGTTTCATCATCAACGGTAGATTCGTCTACATCGTTGTCAAAAGTCAACGTTATTGTTTTATCTTGAAAAAGCATATTTGTGCTTCCATCGTCCGGACTCATCTCTAACAATGACAAGCCACCTTCTTCTGAAGTAAGAACTATTTTGGTCCCAATCGGACTAGTTGACATTGTTTCCGGAACCTCTTCTATAAAATCAGAAGAAGTTTTAAAACTAAACTGATAAGAGTCTTCCATAAATTCAGGTTTATAAACCTCTATAGAATAAACATCTCCTTTTTCAAAAGAGCTTCCAGAAAATCTAACCTGCAAGTTCTTTTTTATCTTTCTAAACCTTCTGGAGGAAACCTTTCCTTCGTCAGAAGAAGTTTTTCCTGATTTTTCAAACCAACAAGAATATTCACAAGTTCCAATGTTCCCTGCTTTCGTAATTTCTATAAACAACTTGTCATCCGTATTGGAATCATATCCACCATACACATGAACAAAGCCCGTTGAAGAATTGACCAGGCTGTAGTCAGGATCGTATAAAGTTCTTTTTGTAATTCCTTTTTTTAAATTATCTTCAACTTCTCCTATAGCAAAAACTTTATAATTATTTTTTTCAGACAATAATTTTTTAGGAATTAAACAAACTTTATAATAAGCGGACAGATACTCTTCTGCTTCGAAAGAAGTTATTTCACTTGTTTCCAGTTCTTCCCCTGTATCCGGATTGACATAAACCCCTTCAATAGAATACTCAACTATACCTTTAAATCCAGCAGTTTTTAAAAAATCCGACTCTCCGATGTCGCTTTGGTTCAGCCAAATGGTATCATTCGGTCCAGTCATTATTTCAGACTCTTCTCCATAAACAACTACATTGTTCCTTACGCTTTCTAAATCAACTGATTTGTCAAAAGTAATACATATCTTTGCTCCAACAGGAACAGAAGTAGATTCATTACTTGGAAATACGCTTATTATCTTTGGGGCGCTCATTTTTTTCTTCACCTTTATTATCTTTTTCAAGAATCTCTTGCTTTGCACCGGATTTAATTTCTACAGTTTCCCAACCTTCATCAAAAACGCTTTTGTCAAAAGGATTTTTACTTTCTTTTTTCCACATATTGTTCTCCAGTTAAATTAACAAAGGGAGGCAGAACCTCCGCCTCCCTTATGGTTTTTGTAAAAGTACTACTCTAAGTTAACTTAGAGAGGTGAAGCGGCAGGATTATGTGCAGCAACTGTAGCGTCAGGACTAAAAGTACCATCCCACTCGTTAGCAGCAGCTTTAACATTCTTAAGTACACCAACACCTTGACCTTCGTGCGCAACAGCAAAGCCATAACGTTCACGAATCTTAACTTTAACAACTTCAGTATTTTCATCTCTCCATTCTACGGTAGTAGGATCTTCATCAACAAGATGAAAGCCAACGTTCCCTGAAGAAAGAAGGAAGATGTCTCCGACCATTTCATCTGGATCAAATGGACACAGAGGTGAAACAAGAATTCTAAAGTTGAACGGGAAGTAAGATGGCAAATTGGGAGCAGAAGTAGCTTGCTGTGAGCGACCTGCTAAAGGTGTAGCAGCTGCACTAGCGGGATTGCCGCCAGGAACAATTGAACGACCGTTAGAAGGACCCATAGCACCCATAGCGCCATTATTATATGGAAGCTGAGGACCTGGATTGCCAGTGTAAGGGTTAAAGTAAGACCCGCCACCATGCGCAAGCATCATATTTCTGAGAACAGGATCTTGAACCATAGCATAGTAGAACAATGGATGCATCAATAGGGTATCAGCAGCAAAGCCTTCTTCAGCCATGTGAGCCATACCTTTCATCAAGTTATCCATTGTCAAAGAGCCATTTGCAGCCAGTGCATTGTTAGTTGCGTCAAAACCACGACCAGAAGTAGAACCGTAAAGAGACTCTGCTGGAGTGAGATTGTCAAAAAGAGTAGTACCAAGAGCTCTCAAGAAAGAGGCTGCTTTTTGTTCTTTGTGACGAGCAAGAGCATTCCCCATAAGCTTAAGGTTCATTGCCATGATATCGTAAGTAGAGTAACGAAGCGCTTCATCAGTAAATGAAGCAGCGATACCTGACTTTCCGATATAAGCAGTCGAAACCGCACCACCGATTTGAAAGTTAACTTCAGGGTAAGTACCATGCTCTTGTACATCTTGCGCATAAACTGCACCGATAGCACCAGCTAATACTTGAGTTGACATTCCTTCTGCTTGAACTCTATTGAACAAAGAAGTAATAATCAATGAAGGTTCTACAGGCTCTCTAATAAGAATTTCCATAGACTTCTGAAGCAAAGGCGTGATCTCTGAAGATCTTACTAAGTCTTTTTGATTGGGAGCGATGACTTCTACAAATTCTGACCAAGAAACTTTCTCTTCAGAATCTGGAAGCTGTCCGTTGTTAGCGATCATGTCTGCAAGATAACGAGCACTTTGTCGCTCTCCTCCAGGAAGATCAATAGTTTTATTTCCAAATTTGATATTCATAATATAATCTCCTTTATATATTAAAATCTTACGATAATTGTTGCTAACTCGTCCGCGACAACTTCGCCGGAAAGAGTAATCATGTCTGAGAAACCTTTAGTAGCAGTACCTGGCATTTTCGCAGAAGCAGAAAATGAAGAACCTTTAAATGCAGTTTCTACTCTATCTAATAAACCTCTAGGCTCACGAATAATTTCCATTACTCTACCTAAAGAATTAACATTTGAAGTATGAAGTTGGTGAGCATCCACATCCGTTTTCCCCATTAGACAGAAGTTTGATTGATTGTCATAAGACAACTTCATTCCTGGTCTTACGGGACCAGATATATGTGCGTGTCTGTATTGTTGAGAAACTCCTTCTTTTGCAAAGAAACTCACATCCGTCATAGTAGTAGTTATAATTGTACCAGTAGTCCAATCTGCAGCAGAATCATACATAAGCACAATTCCAGCTTCAGCATCTATAAGAAAGTCTCCCGCTCTTTTAACTAAAGCGATTGAATTTTTTTCAGATGTCAAAAAGCCACTTCCTTCTGCAAATGGAGTTCTATCAGTATTCGAAGATACACCAGCAGGATCCAACATCAATCCTTGAATATTTGAACCAATGTCTTCGTAACGCTTAAGAGCTACCAAATCCGCATTAGCCAACTCAGTACCAGTAGCCTGACCAAAAATGGGACCAGATGAATAAGCACTTGAAGCGCTAATAGCAGTAGCGCCACTAGAGCTACTTTCAGCAATAACAGGTAGTCTCAATTGAACTTCAGTCAAAAACTGAATCAAATGTTGCTTTTGATAGTTCGTGAACACAAGCTCGTCTGGAGTATCTCCAGCCCAAACGAATACATCATAAGCTGCAACACCAACTGGTTCAGAAAAGAAAGCATTGATTACAAGTAAGCAATCATCAAGCAAATCACTTGCAGTCTTACTACCTGTATGTTCAAGAGTAGCTGTACCGCCACTAAATGGAGCAGTACTTCCTAAATCTCTACTCACATTTACTAATCCTTGATCCAACAACCCTTGGGCAATTTGATCAATAAATAGCGTGCCAGCAGCTGCAGCTTCTCCAGTAGCAATACTGTATACACCGTATGCAACGTCAGTTGAGTCATAAGTTATAATGGAATGGGTACTAGCACCACCAGGTAAACCGCCAACACTAATGTCTGCACTAAAACTAGTAGTAGCTACATTACCGCCACTTTTTATTTGCTGGCAAGCAGCCTTAATACACATGTCAGCAACTCTCCCAGTTGCATCTAAACAAACAACCTTTCCAGAAGAAATAACGAATGCATCTTTTGAAGCTTCGCCAGTCCATTGTACGGGTAAATATCTTGCAGGTTTCCATTCTCCTGCGGGAACAGCAATGTGCGGTTGGACAACGTTATTAGGAGTGATGTTGTCCATCACGTCATTGCGAGTTTTAAATGTTGAACTAAATCTTTTAATAGCCATTTTTTTAATTCTCCTTAATAATTAATTAAATATATTTTTTTGGGTCAAAGCCCTTTTTGAGATAACGAGATTTTACAAAGTAAAAATTGTTTGCTTTGAGCTCCCCATCTTCTTCTAGTATTTTTTTGTAATCTTTAATAAAATTCTTTTCATAACTTCCAAGTTCAGAATTCTTCTTTACATCTGTAATTGAAGATTCATCGGTAGAAGCAATTGAAGGATTTTCGACAGTATTGTCTTCAGTAATAATAACTTCTTCTTCTTTAGAATCCAAAGAAAGTTTTTCTTTTAAAGCCTTAATTTCTTTTTTTAATGAAGAAATTTCTTTATCAAAGTCCTGATTCACTTCTTTAGTTTCGCATTTCATTGAAGTAGACTTTCTGTCTACGCAATCAAGTACTTTCTTTTTCTGTTGATCTGAAAGCTTTGCTCTACCAATAAGTCTTTTTGCTGCAGTTACGTGAGCGCAATCATTTACCGGAAACGAACGTTCGGGTCCACAAAAGACGGAATCAGGAAGCTCTTTTCTTTGCTCAGTAGTTAAAGCTTTATCTCCAAGCTCAAAAGTAAGAGCACAATCTAAAAGATACCAGTCTACTTCAATGTCTTCATTGATCAATTGATTGATATCTCCATCTGTGTCCCCAACTACTTTTTCTTCACTTGCTGTTTCATCCTGTACGCTAGCTTGTAGCCCCCGTACGCCGGCCCCATCGCCACTTTCTTTTTCTTGCTTTTCGTCAGCTTGCTCATCTTTCTGTTCGTTAACTTGCTCAAGGTCTTTGGATTCAACTTCTTTTTCTTCTTTTTTGATTTCGCTTTTTTCTTCATCTTCTCTCTCCTTTAGTTTAGAAAAAATATCAGAAAATTTTTCAGTAATAATCCGAGTTACTTTTTCTACTATTTTGTCTTCCAAAGATTCTTCTTGAGTTTGAGTTTCCGAATCAGAATTATCTTCAGCAGTCTTTTCGACTACTTTTTCTTCTTCTATTTTCATATCAGTCTCCTCTAAACTGTAAAATGAATCAGTAATTATAATACCAGAAGAATCAATTTTGAAATCAGATGAATCAAAATTTTCTAAACCGTCTTCGGATATTAACTCCATTGATTGTAATTGTGACAAATCGTCCGCAGGCATATTTACTACAGAGCCTTCCATAACATTAAAAGCTCCAGTAACAAAAACGCATACATCTCCGTCATAAATTTTTCCATGTCTATGTTCGCACATATCTCCTTTAGCCCAATCTGAACTGCAAATAGAACACACATGCCTATCTGTGCTCGATCCTGCAGAAAAAGTGATGTATCTTCCATCCAAAAACTTTTGAATAGCTTCTTTATCTGTGATCTGAGCTTTAACCCTCATCCTTCCCATTCCAGGCCAATCCTTGTTAGACAAGAGATTGTATTTTTTCATTGCCTGATAAATGTTTTCTGGAGAGTCAGAATCATAAGCAGCTTTAACTTCCATAAAGTCTTCTATTCTATTGAAAAACCCTATTGCTTCGTTTGACAAGTCTTCCCATTCTGCAGAAACAAATCTTCCAATAGGATCTCTAGATTTATCATGATGCTGCAAAATAGGCTTAGGGTAAGGTTTTAAAACAGTATTTATTCCTGCTTGCTGTCCAGCTGTAGGGTAGATCCTATTATTAATTCTTCTTCCAGAGTGAGACAAATCGTAAGTAATAAATAAACCCTTTTTAGTTTTTTTAGTTTTTGTAAACTCGTCTAAAAGGATTTCTTTTTCCGAGTCTGTCATAGAGACAAGTTTTTCATCTGGTTTTATAGATATAAAGTCATTTAATTTAAACATGTATGATACCATCGTTTTCATTTAATATTTCTAATACAATTTTATCCAAGACATTGGATTCTATACCATTGTTAATAATACAATTGTATTCATCTTTTTGCAATAATTCAAGCTTTTCCAAAAAAAGTATTTTATTTTTTTTAATAATATCATCTATATTATAATTAATATCTTTATTAGAATAATACATTATACTTTTTTCTTCAACTTTTTTTAAAGTTTCTTGTAAAAAGTCTTGACTTGCTTTCGGGCCGTCAAGCTTACCGTGTTGGTTTTCAGGTCTAGAAATAGACTCACTTAATTTTTGAGCTCCCTCAGCCGATGGAGCTTTAACTGGTGGAACCTTTAACTCCGCTAAAGGGAGAGTGTGTTTTTCATAATAAGTTCCTTCCTGTTGTATTTCTGGCCTAAGGCCCAATCTCATTCTTCCTTCGTTTAAGCTAATAAGATTATTGGTATAAAGCTGAATTGCTTGATTTTCTTGCTTTGATTTGATTTCGAAATCTACCACACCGAATCTTATTTCAACTCTATTTCCATCCTCTAGGGGGTCGAGGCCACCTTCTAGTAAAAGCTCATTAAAAACATTATATTCTATAAAGTTCTTTAAAGTTTTCTGCATCGCTTCAACGTCTTGAATCGCGGATTTAGACAAAGCGTTTGCAGTGCTTCTGTTGGCCGTATCTCCCTCTCCCATATCAACTCCAGAAACTCCAAGACCAGTAAAAATTCTTTTTTTGAAATACTCCAAATATTGTTGTATCGCTAAAGCTTTTCCTTGAGAGCCAATAGCAGTAATTTTATGCCTATGGTCCGAAACGTAAACACCTCCTGCGGGCATATATTCAACAGTATTTTTTACTATGTCGGTTTCTTTGTGACCTTCAGGAGAATACCTTTCTGGAAAAGCATCTGAACCCACTTGATAATGGAACAAGGGATACAAATTGCTTTCTATCAATGACTCAACATTTTCTTCCAACCGCCTAAGTAAGGCGATGTCGTCCAATACTGTTAACGTGTCAGGGGTTCCCATTGCAAAGCCAGGTTTTTTATTATCGTAAAAATGAATAACATCTCTAGGGTAAAAATCCTTCCACTCTCCGCTTGGAGTTTCTTGTCTTATCTTTTTTATATCTCCATTCCGTTTAGTTTTAAAAGCTAAAGTTTCGAAAGGTAATATAAAGTAACCTGCAACTGGTTCTACTTCGATTTCAGTTCCAGGGATTTTGCGCATCTTTCCAGAAGATGCAAAATTGTTTCTTGATTTAACCCACATGCAATTAGAAAACCTAAACAAATCGTGAGCAGTTTCGCCTATTAAAATATCCCAAGGCTTTCCAGAAGCATATTCTATTTCTTTTATTCTTCTTTTTATATATCTTACTGCTTCTGGATTCTCTCCAGTTATTTCCCAGCCAGAAACTATCAATCTGTTCGTTTTTCTTTTCAAAGCCCTATATAAAAAAGAATCTGTATCTTGAGCTATTTGTATTTCTGCTAAGTTGTATTCAGGCTTAAACCAAATCCCTCTATGTCTTTCTGTATAAGATAGAGTCTTATTAGTTATTTTTTTAAAACCTGGTTTCGAAAGAATGCTGTCTTTTAAAGGAGCACTTTTTTTTGATAAAACTTTTTCATAAAACTTGTAATTCATTTTTCAAAAAATTCCTTTTAGGTAAAATCGTTGTCGTATATATCTAAAAGCCAATTTAGATTTCCTTCTGCACTGTACTTATAGTTTAGGTTTTGACTTCTTTCTTCTTGAGTGACTTCATTCACTATACCACATTTAATTGAATCAATATCATATATACCACTATCTATTCTAACTTGTCCATTTTCTAAAGCTTCAATATCAAAAATACTATTAGTGTTATAAAGATATTTTAGCAAAGCGTCAAAACCCTTGAAGTCTCCCTTTTCTAAAGATTCGCAAACACCCCCACTAAATGAAAACTTTGAATCAGCCATAGAAAGTAACAAATTTACCATATCGCTCAAAAACAAAATAAGACCTCCGAGCTTTACAGTAGTGCTAAAACCTTGGCTCATCATAGTGTCCAAGCTTTTAATTGACAAAAGCAATGAAGACAAAAGTCCTTTTATGTAGCTTTCCGCACTATTCAACACTGCAAGTAATCTTCCTATTATTTCAGTATTTGCAGCTCCAATAGTATTGCCCGCCGCCTGATAGGCTTTTGCAGCTCCCTTCATATTCCCGGCAGGTTTATTCAAACCAAACATTCTTTCCAAAGACTCCCCTTCTTGCCCATATTCAAAAGCAAATGAATTAAGTACGCCTTTCTTTTTGAAATTGCTACCCGAAGGATAATTTTTCGAAGAAAAGTTCAAGGACTTTGCATTAAATTCTGGACCTGTTTTTAAAGAACTTGTACCCTTCATAGTATTTTCACTAAACGAATAGTCTCCAAAAAAATAGTTACTAGCAGTAGGCGCTGGGTGGTTGCCAGATATATTGTCTTTTTGGCCTGCAATTATGCGTCCAGTAGAGCTATTCCAGTTGTCTGATTCTTTAAAGACCTGTTTAAACGAATCGGTCGTTACCCTGTCTACAAGATTTCCTGTTTCAGCTAAAATTTGTTGAGTTTGAGTAATCAAATCTTTTGCGAAAAATAAATATTTTTTAATGCAATCGAAAACGTACCCAACTTGTCTCATTATTTCTTCTGCAAAAACACCTGCTATATCTGCAACTCCTTTTACTAAGGGTCCTAAAAGCGTACTCCAGTTCAAAGTCATTTCTAAAGCTGCCATGGAATATCTACCCATAAGCATAGTCAATAAACCAAGCATAGCCTTTAGGTCATATTTGCATGTTCTGTTTGCGAACCCATCCAAAAAAGGACACAACCCGTTAACAAACGAGTACGGGTCTAGCTGCTGCATTAAAGAATCCATAGTAGAGTCAAGGGAATTAAGTAAGTCCCTAAATCCGTCCATAGCAAATATAGGCTTAAAGGAAAACTCGCTAGTTGGTCTTTCTCCACAGTCTATACACTTTTCTATATCAGATTGACTGTCTATTTTTGCTATTTCCTTTTCCTTCTCGCCCAGATCCATTGTAATTGGATCCTGACCGATAGGATTATTATACGTTTGATACTGGTACTCTGTGTCGTCCGAACAAGCGACCTCACCTATCAATTCCTCTAGTTCTTCAACCTCTCTTGGCTCTTCGATTCCTACGTCCGCATAATCGATAGAATCCATTCCTATGCTGATTATTTGTCTCGAAGACTCTATTATATTCAAAAAAGAAGCATAGGATCCAGCTACTGGATCCGTCTCATAAGCTCTCTGCTGGTATCTTTCTATAATATAGTTTACGTCACTTAATTCTAAGTCGTATCTTGAAGGCTCAGACTGCATTTTTAATCCTCTTCTAAATCTATTAAATCTTTATAGACTTCACTGCCGTCTATACTTCTAGACAAAAACTCTTTATATTCGTAAGCTTTTTCAATAGCACTTTCTTTTGAAGAAAAATCTATTTCTTCGATTATTTCTGGATCTACATATTCAAGTATACTGATTATGATTCTTTCAAAATCTTCCCAACACACAAAATCTCTTCCAATTTTTGGAAAAAGCTTTTCATATAAAGACTCTAAGTTCTTTCCAGAAACAGAAGACACTCCACCCTCGTCAAGCATATCTACATCTTGACCGTTTATTGACTTTTTAAAAAAACTCATCAGTCTTCAGATCCTTCCATGAAAGAAGCCGATTCTGCCCTCTCTATTTCTTTCTTTCTTTTTAAAGCTTTTTGATAGTCATCAAAAGTAATTTCTCTTTTAATTTCTCCAAAAAACCTTTTGGAAGCTCTTTTTAATTTTTTATTTTTAACAACAGGAAGTATATAATCTATACCTCTTTTTTCCATAGATTTTTTAATTGCAACTTCTGCTAAATCTATTTTAGCTTCTACTCGATTCTTTAAACCTAATAAATTTTTATATTCCGTGTCAATCGATTCTTTTTCTTCTTTAGTTATTTTTTTAGGCGTATCTAGAAAATACTCTCTATATTTGTTTTTTATTAGGGACTGGTACGCTTTTTTTGGCCCTTCAATAGTCTGAAATATTCTTTTTGTATTTTCTTCAAAGTATTGAATGTCTTTATCCACTTGTCCAAATTTATCAAATTTTTGAAAGAGATTTATATTTGAGTTGTTGTTGAAATTTTTCTTCATAGCACCACTTGTTTTTCGTTAAAACTTATTTCAAAGTATATATTTTTTTTGATTTGCGCATTAGTGTTTCCGGGGCAATAAATCCTAAACCAAACTGGATGAAAAGTACTAGTGTCCGAAGATTCAAGGGTGCCGATATTTGGCAGATGTACTTCTTCTCCCCCTTCTATTTCGTCCCACTCCTCTCTGCTTGGCTTGGACTTTCCATACATAAGCTTTACGCTCCACCCCGTATTACCTTCCGCTCCGCTATCATTATAATACGCTGATCTAAATCTTGGTTTTATTATTATATTAGAGTAATACGTTGCTGGATCAAAATTCCGTATATAAAATAAATTTTGAAATTCTTCACCTGAATGCCCATTGTGAAAACTTTTCAAAGGGTCATTTGCCAATGCACTGTATTCATGATCATAAAAGCTTAACATTAAAATCTACTTCCTCGAGTACTATTAAAACCTCTTCTTTTGTTTTTTCTTCCACTTGAATGACTGTAACCCACCATAGCTCCAGTGAGACCAGCTCCACCTACTATCAAACCTCTGTTTCTGCTGCTAATTGAATTTTGTGCAATATCTTTATGCATGTTGTAACCAGCGGCTGGTATTTGCCTTCGTTGGGTTGTCAAGGTCTCTGGATAGACGGAGGCAGTGTTTTCGAAATTTTGATAGCTCTCATTTGCTTTAAACTCAAAGTACTGGTCTTTGTTTCCCGGAATATCTAAATCATACGCATCGCCACTTTCTTTCCGTTTGTTTATGTAGGCATTAAATTCATCATTATTCATAGCTCGAAAATCATCGCTTTCCGTTCCGCGCGCATAAATGACTTGCTCATCGGCCATCTTAGTATTTCCCTGTATTCCGTAATCGCTTTCAAGTTTTGCCATTCTGCTCACTTCAGACTCTGTCGGATTATCTTTACCCGCTAAAGTCGAGTACTCGTCCAATAATCGCGACTCTCTTTTTTCTGCACCTTCAGAAAGACTGTTGAAAAATCGAGTCATCCCTCCACCTTCTTGACCTTCCAGTTTGGTAATCTGCTCGCTTATTTTTGCCATTTTTTCTGGATCATCAGCAGCAGCTGTAAGCTTAGTATTTAGTTTTTCAAGCCTTTCAGCTTTTTTAACAGCAGCCCCACTGTCCATGGTCCTGCCAATTGCAAGTCCAAAGTCGTTCAAGTAGCCGCCTCTGGTAGTTAGAGATCTTACAGCAGCACCACCTGCCAGCCCCATGGCACCACCCTTCATAACGGAGCCCAAAAAGTCTTCCTGGTCTCCCGCCATCAAGTTCATCATCCCGCCAGCTGCAGCACCTAAAAAACCGCCACCGCCATACATTCCGGCTATCTTTCCTGCTTCTTGAGCTGTTTCTCCAGTAAGGCTTTGATGCATACTGTAGCCAGCGGTGCGCAATTTATTAATCATAGCTTACCCCTCGGATTTTTTCACATAGGTCTTCTTGGATTTACTCTTTGCAGACGATTTTGCTTTCTTTAGCGCTTCAATTTCTTTTTCAAGCTTTAGGTTTTTTTCTTTTTCAAGTTGCAGTTGCAACTCTATTGTCTTTATTTTTGATTGCAGTTGCAATAAAAGTTTTTCTGATCTCATTTCAATCTCCTATTTCCATGATCTTTTTTTTCTTTTTCTCCCCGGAGCAAATCTCCCAGGACTAGACGTTGGTCTAAAATTATTGTTTTTATTCTCTATAGATTCTAGTATACTAGATCTTTCTTCATATTTAAAGCTATTGCCTCTATTTTTTCTTTCGAATGTTTCAGGATATTCCCAGACTCCTTGCCCATAGTATTTTTGCTTTATATTAAAATCTTCTTCTTCTGAACCAGACCCTCTCATTATTTTCAAAACATTAAATGCAGAAGGCACTCTTGCATTTTTTAAACTTTGGCTTATTTTTCCTGCTTCTTCCCCTGGACTTACATAACCCATTTCAGACTCATCGTCTCTATATATCATTCCGGGTATTGAAAAATCCCCGTTTTTTGTATTCGAATAAACAGAAACTTCTAAGCTCAAACCTCCTAGTGCCAATAATAGCGCGTCTAGCCGATGATCGCCAATATATTTATTGTCCATTCCGTAAACTGGCTTTCCGTTCTGAGGATTTCTTTTTACTACTACATAGTTCTGCAATTGCTTAAAAAGTCTTTTGTCTGAAGAGGGAAAGAAAAACTCTCCACTCTCAAGAACCCTAATAGCGTTTTCTACTAAAAAGTATTTCCCTATTTTACTTGTCCGCTCACCGCTTAAAGGGTCTGCCAATTCTATCTTTTTTGAAAAATTAAAAGACACTAATCTGTCTCCCAATAAAATAGTCTGCGCATCTTCTCGCGTTTTATCTTGTTTTCCGCGCAGTCTATTGGAATGTAATTTAAGGTCTTCGATTATCGTATGACCATATCCTTCATCTGCGTAAATATAATCAGGTTTCCATTTGTAATTCAATCTAATCACTTCTTTCATCCACCTTTGAGCAGAATAATCAGAAGCAGGAACATTTATTGCGTCCAAAGCAAACCAAAAGCCTTTGGTATGTGAGTATGCTACAATATAGAACTCAGTTCCAGCATTCTTGTTCCAGTCAATACCAATGCAAATGCTCAAGTCTTCTCTCGTTGTTCCAAATTTTTGAAAAACGCCATGCATGTCGTACTCGTATTCTCTTTTAGCAGCTGATATCCACGAAGGTTTAAATACGCCATAAGAGCCTTCTATAAATTCCGCCATATACTCCGCTCTAAAACCCTCCTTGGTGTTTTCTTTTAAAAGTTCTTCTTTGATATCATCCCAGTGCGGAAGTACTGAAGAAGGATAGTAGTCTTCTTTGAAATCCTCTCTCTCTAAACACCATTGGTAAAACTTACCTCTTTTCCCAATTGGGGTAGACGTTGCAATTAACATTACGCCGGGCTTAGTTAAAAGAATTGGTGTAACAACTTTGTCTAATATGTCCTCCGGAATCATATCCATTTCGTCCATATATATAATGTCTGCGGATTGTCCACGCATAGTACCCCCGCCAGAACCATCTTGCTTCACCCCTAAACCAGAAACAAAACCCTTCACAGAAGCGCCATTCTTTAGCTCCATCTTATACATTGGCGTTTTTACGTACAAGCTATCTCCTGTTCCTGTTTCAACTTGCATAGCAAGCTCTGGATTCCTTTTAATCAAGGCTTCCATTTCGTCAAATATATTTGTCAACTGAGCTTGATAAGGCGTAACTATCATTATCGCTGGCCCTTCTAAAATTTCTTGACCACTAGAATTAAACCCTTTGCTTACGACATGATTGTACAGCAAGTATACAAGTTTAAGCCCTATAGCAAAAGTTTTTCCAGATCTACGGCCTTCTCTTATTACTGCTCTTTTTGCAGTGCACCTTAACTGTTCTTTTTGATAGTCTCTAATGCACCATTCCTCGCTTTTATCGGAAAAGCCAAACATTAACTCAGCCCAAGATACAGGGTCTATAGTAGAAAGCATTAACTTTTTTGCACGATCGTAAGGTATATCTGAGTTCTTAGATATTTCCTTTATTTTAGTAGCAGAGCCCTTAGGCAACCCTTTAGGAATGAAAGAGCACTTGACTTTAAATTCACCTTCTCCTTCTGAGTCTTTATATTTCTCTATTTGTCTAATTTGACAGTTTATACAACTCCTATGTACATCCGTTCGAATGCCATACTCTTCTTTGTAATATTGAACTGTTTCTTCTTTAAGTTTGGCCGCCGGATCTTGATGCACATAGCCATACTCATTCTCTCTATAAAGTTTCTTTATATCATCCATTAAAAGTATCCTCTTCTAGTCATTGCCATTGAAGCTTCCATTCCTAAAGCGCTTCTAGCGTTTAAATGAGAGTTTCTCATTGCCATTACGCTTCTCTGTCTCATGGTGTTGGCGTTTCTTGTAAAAAAAGCTGCAGTGTCACCTGCAGTATCAATTCGCCTAGACATTACTCTTCTTTGGTAGCCTTTTTGAACCATCTGAGTTCCTGAAGAAATTACCCTTGAGCCGACGTTGGCTACTGCCGCTATTGCTGCTACTCCACCAAGCGCAATGGTATTCCCAATAACTCCTCCTGCCTTAGCTCCCAGAAACGCACCCGCAAAAGCTCCAGGAGTTCCACCGATGGCCTGTCCAAGGCTTGCACCGATACCAGCTCTTAAACCACCTCCAATCATAGAGCCAAAACCCTTCATTGAAGTTCTAGTAAAAGCATGTTTTCCGCTAATTTTAGCACCTTCTTCAAGTCCGCTTCCAGCTCTAATCATCTTCCTTTGAGTTTCAGTCAAGCTGGCTGAGTTTACAATGATGTTTTTTTGAGTGACCATACTGTCCATAGTCGCAGACATTACTGCAGCATCGTAAACCAAAGCGTTCGCAGCACCACTTATTCCGTCTTCTTGGTATCCTTGATAAGCAAAATATCCACTCAAACCAATTCCAAGCAAACTCATACCAGAGCCAAGAAGAGCACCTGCTGGATTCTTTCCAGCTATTCCTAAAGATTCAATTCCAGATGTAATCCCAAATTTACCCCCTTGAGAAATCCTAGCAGATTGGCTTCCAAATGTGGAGAAATTAGTACCTCGAATTTTTCCACTATTTACCATGTTCTCGGTAAGTGATTGCCCCGCATACCTACTGACCTTTAGTTCTTTTCCAACTTGTCCTAAGTAAACATCGCCTGCGTCTGGATTCGCCCCTAGCATTAAAGAGACACCACTCCTTAAGTAGTCTGGACTAGAAGCACTAATTCCTTTAAATGTAGCTATTGTAGCTAAAAAATCAAACATAATTACATCCTATGGTGTCCAATTGGACCAGATCTCATTCTTCTTAAAGCGTCTTTTTGGCCTCTAGCCATGTTTTGCCTTCTTCTGAACTTTATATTTTTTTCTACCCCGTATGTTTCCATAGCATGGTACTTTCTTTTACTGTAGATGCTGTTAGTCCCGCCAGTAGAATCTATAGCCATCGACTTGTTCAACTTAGAGACTTGCTTTATCTTTAACTTATTCTTTAATCTTCCGCCCTTGCTTTCCATCATTCTAGCCATATCGCTTAACATTTCCAATTGATAAGATTTATGAGGTGCTGTTTTAGCTCCGAAGTATATAGGGCTTTTGTAATCAGGACTTAGTCCTTTTTCTCTTATGTCAGATCCAATAGAAGCCGCTTCCATAGCCATAGCCGAGTTATACATTCCTGCTTGATCAGCGTAATTCATTAAAGAATAAAGATTCATTAAATTTGCATTTTTTGAAACTTTTTCCGTATTGACCAAAGTGTTAAATGTTATAGTCTTTCCACTTCTTTTAACCACGTCGCTATACGCTTGAAAATAAGGGTTACCCCACATTGCATGATTGTTGCCTTGCGCAAGTTTCGATGCAGAATTAAAGACTTGCATGTCGTAACTTTGCTCAACGCCCTTGCCTCTAAAAGGCAAATAGGAAACGTAACCTCTTCTAAGTAATTCTAAAGATAGGTTTTTGTCATCCGCAATAATATGTCCAACTTGACGCCCGTAAGTTACATTGTTCCTGTCAACATAAACTGAAACGTTTCTAGAGCTATTCAGCATAGCCTGCAATGCGCTCTTGGCTTCCATTGCAAAGGGTTGAGCTTTTCTATCGCCGTGTGCGGTTTCTGGAGCATCAATACCAGCCAAACGTATAGATATCGGCTTTTCGTTCATCCCAAAAAAAGATGTTAATCCGTTTTGAGGCCCTCTTCTCTTTAAAACTATTGTATCGGCATCGCTAACTTCTATTCTGTATTTTTCTAAATTTAATTTTACGAGATTAGCGTCCCTTCTTATGCCAGCAAGAGAAAAGTTTCCTTCAACTCCCGCTCCTAAGTTGTAGTTGTCGTAAGCTCCTCCAGAAGTCGCAATGGTGTTCATTAAAGAACCAAGTCTAATTTTAGAAAAAAGCCGTCCTATATTTCCTTCTTCAGTATAGTGCCGTATTCCAAACTGCATCCTTAAATAGTTCTCTCTATCTTTTAAAAGTTTTTGTTGTTCGAATACCGTAAAGGAATACTCTGGCCCTTGGTAAGGTGAACCGAAATCAGTCATTACCTTACGCATCATAGAAAGAATACCGTTGTGTCCCATTCCGTCGGATCTACGCTCGTCACTCATTCCATAGAAATCCTTTTGAGTGCTAAGCCATTTCTGGTAGTTCATCGTTCTTAAGGTTTGAATGCCTTCTTTTTGACCGGCCATCCCATCTGAAAAATTATTCAAAAACGCTCCAGCTGCTCCAACTAAAGCCATTCCGCCTAATACTTTCCCTCCCATTCTTGCCATAGCTTTGTCTTTAAAAGTAAAAGTTTTGTGCAAACCTCTTATGGAGTCTTCTTGACTGAAGTTTACTTTTCCGGCTTCTCCTAGCACTCTGTCATATCTTAAATCGGTCACAGAATCAAAAACTTCTAAAACTCCACCTTCTACTACTCTTTTGACGGTAGGTGAAGGCTGTGCAGCTGTTACTTTTGGAGGCTCTACTGTTGGAACTGGTTGCGATACAGGAGGGGGAGGAGGCGTAGCATTTTTTGCTTGATGTAAAATCTCTTGCTGCCTAACAACAGTCTGAACTTCTTCTTCAGTTAGACCAGCAACTTTTCCCATGATTTCATTTGTTCGATGAGAAAGCTGCATCTGGTAAGCAGACATATTGTCGACATCTAAATTGCCCGGTCCCGTTATACCAGCTATTGAGGTATCGGACGATGCAGAAACAAGACCTGCTTGATCCATCTTTCTAAAAACATCATTTACGTAGTTCCTCAAAAGCTCTGCATCTGAAAGCTCCTCCGCGGCTTCTTTTCTAAGGGCGGACAAGATCGGAGCGTAATTTGGGTCGATTGCTTTGCTGTGCCTATCGATATCTCCAAAGATATGCGTAACTACATCTGCCAAGCTACTTAGCTTTACTTTGCCTTTGGTTTGATCAAGATATGACGTTTTTACTTTCTTGATTTCAAAATCTGAAAACCTTCCTTGGTCGTCAAAAATAGGCACTAATCTTTCTTTCGTACCCATCTTTCTTACGCCGGTAGTTTGTATCGTAAAACCATGACGATTGATATCTTCTGCAGCTGAAAGAAGTCTCTTTTCAAACTGCATTTTTTGAATTTCCGGAGCAGTCCTATTGTAAAGATAGTGGAATATTTTTGCTTCCCTAGCCTGCGCACCTCTAACGGTATGATCGTATAAAGCCTTCATGTTTTTCTTATGAACTAAATTGTCTTCATAAAAAGAAGAAAAGCCATAAGATTTTTTAAGAACATAATCTTCTACAGGTGTATCTTCTATTGCCCTGTGGGTTTCTGATTCAAATAAAGCCTTTATTATTTTATCTTGTTTAAATAAATCGCTTTCATCTGCAGCGAGGTTTGCTCCTACTTCTGCAGCTCTATACAGGCGGTAAGCAACGTCAACAGATAGTGTTAGGGGTTTTTTTACTTCCGTTGAAGTTGGACCCATTCCGATCAAATAAGACTGGTGGGCTTTTACGATGTCAAGTATATCTCCTACGTCTCCACCACGCATATAGTCTCGATACGCCCTAAATACCGATCGAAAAGTAAAGCCTTTGAAGCCAACCATCGCTTTTGCTTTTGCTTCTGAAATCTGCGGATTTGAAACAGTAAACATATCTGCAGTGTAAGGGGATGTACCACCTACGACTATCTCTCTCATTCCAGCAAATCTCCCCTCTTTTACTCCTGCTTGAATTTGATCGATAAACTCTCTTTTAGTTATGTCGCCCGCGCGGTATTTTGAATATAAACTCTTACTGAAAGCTCCTTGATCCGTAAATTGTGCTTCTAGCGCCATAGCATGAGAACCAAATATCTTAGATTCAAAGTTTGCATTTGCAATCCATATAGCCTTGCCTCTCATTATTTCAGTAAAGCTGATTGCGCCTGATGTTACTTCTGCAGTTTTTCTTTCTAGCTGCGTCATTGTGATCGATTGACCAGTAATTAGCTCTTGCAAAGATACGTTTTCCGCTACAGCAAGTTTTTCTAAATTTGAAAGAAGTGGACTTGCCATTTTTTCTTGTATCGTTCTGCCTTCGATCGATTGGTCAAATATTTTAGCCAGGTAAGGGTAGGCTAAAAACGCTTCGTCTAAAGATTTTACAGCGGCTTGAGCTAAGTCTCTTGTTCCGTCTTTTCTATATCCTAAAGGTTTCATTACTTTTTCGAAGAAAAAGCTATCGCCTCTTGCTACTTTTTGAAGAAGCTTTGTTTTTCTGGCTTCAGGAATGTCTTCTCTTGTAAGTACTTTTCCTATACCGCCTTCGTCTACCATTTCCTCTATTGCTTGCAGCGCTCTAACCCTTGCTTTTTCAATTTCTTGTTTCTTTTCATTTGCGCTAACACCTGAACCTAAGCTTTCAATCCTGTCTAGTTCCGCCGTGTAAATAGCTTTGGCAACAATTGTATCACCCCAACTTATGGCTCTTCCTTTACCACCGTCTGCATTCTGATATACCTTCATCAAAGTGGTAATGTTTTTAGCTTTGGTTTCATTTTGGCGAATAGAGCTTGCTGCCACTTTTGCAGCACCAAATATTTTTAAATTATTCGAATCAACAATACCTTTTGCTGCTTTTTTAATTTGTCTTGCCATTTTAGAAGGGCTGTTGCTACCAATAGCGTCGCTATAGCCAACGCCTCTTTCCATTTCGGAAACAATTCTTTGAATACCAGCATCTTTCTCCGAAAGCTGTTTTAGTATATCAAGCCGCTTAATATCTTCTGGGCCCAATTGAGCGCTTTGCGCCTCGCCGCTGGTAAGTCCTGACTCAAAACCGATCCTAAAAAAATCAGCCATATAGTCTTTCCCGGAAGTAGTCATCCTTTTAGAATCTACTCCAGGCGTATACCCCAGCTTTACCGCGTAATTCGGTTCTATTAAAAACTGGTATCCAGAACGACTATGAACATCGTACAAGGCGACTTCGTGCACAGGGGACCCAACCCCAATGCCTATTGTTTCCGTATCCAAAATAACGGCGTTTTTTATTGGATCAAATTTCATCTATAGCTCTCTAACTAGTATTCAGTCGTCTAGCAATATGTCTTCATCGTCTATGTCGCCTTCCGCTTCTATAGATTTCAAAGTTTCCCTTAGCTTTTTTAACTCGCTTAAAATTTTAGACTCTTCTTTAGCATTTCCCACCTTTAGCATCCACTCTGCTTTTCTTTGCCTGGTTTCCATTAGCTGATCTAAATACTTTTGCCTTCTTTTTTCTAGCTTATCCATAAACTCTACTGCTGGGTGAAGCTTTGCCTGCTCTGCCGTATCTCCATTCTCATTGAAGCCCATAATATCGATCCTCATAAAGTCGCGTCCTTGACCGGATCTATCGCCAACTGACATTATCATCATTGCGCGATTTTTGTAAAGGTCTATCAACGCTAATTCGTTAACAACGGACATCTCGATCGGATCGTTAGGATCTACATTCAATCTCTCTAAGTACTGAATTGTCTTTTGCTGCATAAAAATTTTCTCTAGCAAGCACTCGTTCCCGATGGGGAACATTCTTGCATCTGGGAACACTAATTCTCCATTTTGTTCCCGCTCGGGAATAGGGCACTTGTCTATAAAAGGGCAACGCTCAGGACCGCCGCAAACTATAGGAGCAATAGATTGGAAAGTGTTCTTGGTAGAATTCAAAGAATTTATCACTCTCCTTCTTATTCCATCAGGTAAACGTTTTATGTAAGCTTCATAATCGTTGTCCACTTTCATCAACTCTTGTATTGCTTCATCTTTAGTTTGCAACTTATTGATCACTAATTCATTTTTTTTCTTCTTCATCTAGCCTGCCTTCCATTTTAAGGATCATGGTTTTGATTTCATCAAGTTCTTGCCTTAATTTTAACATTTCTTTCTTTTCAAAAGTATTCCTTTTCATAACTTTTGCATAACTGCAATCATGTCCCCTAGGGGAAGAATCTACCATATGGTGGTATCCATACAAATCTCTAAATGACAGGCCAGCTGCTGTATTTCTTATAGCTTTTAAAGTCTTAGATAAATTGTAAAAATCTTCATTGTTCATTAAGTGTCTCCTTCTGTAGAATTATATCATATAATAACATCAATCTCAATTATTGGCTATTTGAGGTGCGCGGGAAATCGCCTATATAGAAAAAATATATTTTTAAAAAAATTTTGCTATAAGCAATTTTTAAAAAGTTGAAAAATATTTTCAAAATCAAAATTAAAAGCATGGGGAAGGAAAATGCGAAACTTAAAAGCCAAAAGGAAAGTGAAATATATGTTGGATATAGGGTAGGTATTATATATGTTTTATTTTGCATAGTGGTAGTTGCGTGCCTACCGGGGTTTACCTGAGTCTTTTTTATTTTGCTTTAGTGGAGCGTGGCGTGCCAGGGGAAACTCGAACAGTCACTAACTTAGTCGTGGAGGTAAACATGACAAAACTTGAAAAGCTACGTAATCAGTCCTTGTACTGGTTGCGAAAGGTTTGGTGGAGAGTGACGATGCCGGTGCGTCGTGTGCTTGACACTAGATCTTGTCTGATCACAATTAATTCTATCTACGATGGAATTGATTGGGATCGGGAACCTACTCGCGAAGAGTATTGGTACATTGCATTGGAAATTGATGGGATCTGCGATTCCATGATACTCCAATGGGATGTTGACTTTACTCAAAACGAGAAGGTATGCAAGATCTATGAATTCCTCGGAATTCACGCAAATCTACATGATGGCTTTACTTGGGCAGAAGCACTTCATGTGTTTGAAACTGCATACGAGTAAAGTCAAGTGACAGTAGGAAAGGCACACTTCGGTGTGTCTTTTTTATTTATTGCTTTAGTGGAGGTGGCGCGCCAGGGGAAACTCGAACAGTCTATCAACACAGTCATGGAGGTTAATCATGGCAAAATTCATTGAGACGTTAATAGTAGTATGGCAACAGGCACCCTTACTCTACCTAGTAGTAGTATGGGCAGTAGCAGCAGCAATGTTGTGTGATCGCGTTAGCACAAAGAGATTCATCGCTGGTAATACAGCAATGGTGCTCGGAGTGCTAGCCTATTGGGGGCCTATTGTAGATCCCCAGTTCGCTTGGATTTACATTGCTCTATGCGGTGCACCTTGTTTGGTAGCAGCCGTAATAGCTTGTAAGGAATAAACTACTATTGTCGTATGAAAGGTGCTCGGAGTGTATACTCTGAGCATCTTTTTTATTTAACACTTTAGTGGATATCTATGCTTCAAGAATAAGCAATGGATTTCCATGCATGTAATTGTGTTTTTAAGACAGCTTATCTCTATAAGCTCGTGGACTTAGACTACAAACGCCTGCAGAAATGCAGGTCTTTTTTCTTCCTTACTTCAATAGTTCTTTTTTTTATTTTGTTTCAATGGAAAGTGGGCTGCCAGAAAGACCGCATCAACTTAGTCATGGAGGTAAATCATGGCAAAACTAAATAAAGAAAGAAGAGAGCGTTATGCTCTTTTGTCTAATATAATCACAGTGCTAGCGATAGCATGGTGGTTCATTGCAACTCTTGGACTTTCGACCTGTGTGGGTTGGACACTGTGCTACATTGTAGGAGTGTTCTTCCTGACAGCTGCGTCAGAAAGTGCTGTGCCTATTGGCATAGATGGAGTGTTGGGAAGATACTTGTCTATATTCTTTTGGTACGGTATCATTACCGGCTGGATATGGGTAGCAGTATTTAACTTTGACAATATCTGTAAAGATACAATGAGTTGGATAAAAGATGTATTAATGATCTAACTCTCTCTTCCTTCGAAAAGATTTCCCTATGGATTGCTATTGTAGTTCATAGGGTCTTTTTTGTTTTTTATTTTAGTGGAGTTAGCGCAGTGCAAGACTCCAAAACAATAAACCAGGTAAAACAATGAACCTTGTTAAAGAAATCTATACACACATTGATGTGTTCTACAAATTCAACCTTTCTTGTCTGGCCCTTATGTGGCCAGCAATATGGCTGATACAGGAACTAGCGCTCGATATGGCGATGGAAGCTGTGCTTTTCGGAGCGGGTATCGCTGGAGGCGCCAGTGTGCTGATCTTTGTAGGACTGTCAATAATGTGTGTTGTTGACACTTATAGAAGCTACAGAGCCCAAAAGAGTTTTGAAGAAGAATACCCATCCCTCAAGGATTGGTGTTAAGCTTTCGGTTTGTAGCTTGTAGAAAGTACTGAGATCACGATTAATTCGTGATCTTTTTATTTTCCTTTAACGGTAATTCTGCCAAAAAACATTCGAGGTGACACATGGCTAATTGTCTATGTGGGTCCTGGAGAAGAACTTCTTTTGGTTCGGTTTGTCGTCAGTGCGGCAAACACAAACAGAAGAAGAGGACCAAAAAGTCTTCTCAAGGAAAGTCTTTTGATGCAATTCTGCATCAAATACAGTCCGAGTACAATAGTACTGATGGTGATCCAAAAGAGCACTGTCAGGTACTGTCGTACGAAATCGTTAACGGTGAATACGTCGTAACGGCAATTCAATACGATAGCGAGGCTGCTAGAAACGGGAGATTCCCCAAGTCAATTACGACTTGGAAGTACTAAAAAAGTGTAATTCCTAGACGAAAGTCTAGGTTTCTTTTTTATTTTCTCTTCTTTTTTCTTAGATGGCGGTAACTGCCTGTGGGAAACCCGAAGTGTACAATCAATCCAGCTGTGGAGGTAAATCATGGCAAAACTAACTCAATTACTTATGGCAGTCATAGCGATTGCTTTATTATCATGTCTCGTTCGTGAAAGCGCAGAAGCAAACGAAAACTTTTGGTGGGATATCTACGTCTGTGAAGAAGAAGCTTCATCTTGGGAGGGACCAATTCCTAATGCAGAATACCGATGTACAAAGAAAGACGCTTTGTACAATTGGAGTCACTGCTATATCGAATTTTCGGAGAACAAAACATGGTTTGTTGGCGATCTTTTAGATCGTCGTTACTTTGATCGGTATCACGAATTTGAAACAACAAAAACTTATTTCGCAATTACGCAAAATAAGAATAGTCTTCATAATTGGTATCGTCATATCTTAGTAAAAGATGCTGTAAAGGCGTGTCGTCATAAGTAATAGTAACAACGGAAAGGTGCAGAGAGCTCGCAGGGCTGCATCTTAATCTTTTTTTTATTTCCCTTTAATGGTACCTTGGCCTTTGGGACAGGTGTGCAAGTGTCGAATGATCGGGGCGAGGGCTGTGGTGGCCTTTAACGCATGGGGGTATATCATGTCTGAAGAAACCAAAAAACAAGAAACAAGAAAGATCACAACCGATGATGCGAAGGCATTGCGATTGGTATTGAACCGATTCTTAGTGTTACAAGAAATTCCATCCAATTGGCAATTTGTTGAAACTCATAAGGAAGGGGAAACAACCTGGGTTATATCTGAAACGTTTATGACAACCTTTGAGGACTTGATCGCAGATGCCAAAAAAGCATTGAAATCAATCAAGGAACAAGGTAAAGTCAAAGGTAAGCAGCTTGCAAGAGTTGTCCTTGCTAAGTGTCCAAAGAGCACAAAGCGAAACGGGAAGCCATTCGGTATGTGTTTCATTGTGACCAAAGAACATCTTACGTTACCACGTTTTGATGGATTTCGACAAA